>Ga0214168_1000001_pt1 | contig 134046 bp, 151 predicted proteins | sample LakMenepilimnion_FD_153002 | JGI IMG/M metagenome (GOLD analysis project Ga0214168, IMG submission 153002) | Freshwater microbial communities from Lake Mendota, WI - Practice 29OCT2010 epilimnion v4 | ecosystem: Environmental > Aquatic > Freshwater > Lake > Epilimnion/Euphotic zone | place...
AACAATTTGGAGTGACTGAAACGCCCATGTTGTTTGAAGAAGATTAACTTAGGGCGCGGTGGCGGAATTGGCATACGCAGCAGACTTAAAATCTGCCGACTGTAAAGTCTTGTGGGTTCAAGTCCCACCCGTGCTACATATATTCCCGTAACTCAGTTGGATAGAGTAACAGATTTCTAATCTGTAGGTCGTTGGTTCAAATCCAACCGGGAATGCTTGACAACCAATAGAAAGGTGCTACAATGCATAAGAATAATTTATATATTATGTTTTGGCGGTAGTTCCCAAAACCGCATAGCGGTAGCCTACGGTTGCACGGTTGGACACTAGCCGTATGATTAGTGTCGTACAGAAGGGTGGCTGAAACGTAGTTAGAGCGCATGCCTTATAAGCGTGAAAATGTGGGTGCAACTCCCGCCCCTTCTATTTGTTCCTGCCCGTGTTCAAGTCGTCTGGGTCATAGCATCTTAACCTTCTTTAAGGTTAAGATAACATGGGATATGACGTTCTTTTTTCACACGGGCAGGAACTTTTTATTAAGCTACTATCAGAGCCTGGCCTCCCAGGCTCTGATGTTTTTTTATATTATTATGATAGTAGTGGACGGTACCGGACTGTTATCGGACCTGGATAAAAAAATCTTGGAGGTGGGGTTGACTTTAGAAAGTTTGTGTGGTAAAATTGGGGCATGAACAGCAACATTGATAACCGTAAAAAGAACTTCCTCGCAGCCCTTGAGATTCTCAATGGTACACCCTCTACCTTGGCAGATGCCATCTACAGCAGGGAGCAGTGCATGGCAGCACTTGACCGTGCATGGCAGGATGCTCCCCATGATCCACGCTACAGCGTTCTTCCGGCTTGGCTTGTGCAGAACAAGAGCCGCCGTGCAGGTCGTGGCAAGTACCACATTCCGGAGATGGTTTCATTCGACTTTGCCGATGACTTGGACATCCCTACTGAAAATATTCCTGAATCTTTTTCTGAAACCTTGACTTCCTCTGAAACTTGTGGTACAATTAGCAACATGAACAGTAACACCTACAACCTCGCTATGCCGTCCTCCGATGTCTCGCTCGTCCCTACCAAGAACGACACTTTCGTTCCTTGGGGTCACTACGATGACATTGCTACCATTCTCGCATCCAAGCAATTCGCTCCCGTCTACATCACGGGTATGTCCGGCAACGGTAAGACTACGATGGTGGAGCAGATCTGTGCGTCTGCTGCACGGGAGTGCATTCGCGTCAACATCACCGCCGAGACTGACGAGGATGACCTCATCGGTGGTTTCCGTCTTGTCAACGGTGAAACGAAGTTCGTGTTCGGTGGAGTGGTTCAGGCTATGCAGCGCGGTTCCATTCTGCTCCTTGACGAGATCGACCTTGGTACGGAGCGCATGATGTGCTTGCAGCCTGTGTTGGAAGGCAAGGGTATCTACATCAAGAAGATCGGTATGTTCATCAAGCCCGCAGTTGGTTTCAATGTGGTTGCGACTGCCAACACCAAGGGCAAGGGTGAGTCTGATCGGTTTGTCGGTACTCGCTGCATGAACGAGGCTTTCCTTGATCGCTTCTCGTATTGGTTTGAGCAGGACTACGCAGATCGCACTATCGAAGCGCGTATCATCATTCGTAAGATGAAGGCGTTCGGCAAGGAGGACAAGGAGTTCGCTCAGTACCTCACGAAGTGGGCAGAGACAATTCGCATGGGCTTCAAGGAAGGCGGCTTGGATGACATCATCACGACTCGCCGTCTTGAGGAAGTCTGCAAGGCATTCGCCATCTTCGGTGACAAGGAGAAGGCAATCAAGTTGACGCTGACTCGTTTCGATACATCAACCAAGGAGGCGTTCTACAACCTGTACACGAAGATCGACCCAACGATTCTTCCTGTGCCGGAGGGAATGCCGGAGGCTCCGGTGAAGGCACCTAGCGCGGAGCAGCAGAAGATCGCAGAATTGAAAGCACAGTTGGAGAAGTTGTCCAATGCTTACCCTCACATGGCAGAAGTCATCCCGTCCATTCCGTCCGACGATACCAATACCCAGTACGCAGTTAACGCCTAACAAAGAAAGAAAAAGAAAATGCCATATCTCAACAAGCGCAATCGTTTCATTTCCGCCGCCAAGCAGTTTGCGGATACCGTTCACAACGGTAACACCAACAACTTCAGCAAGACGGATCTTCTTGCAGTCGCACATTCCATCAACATGAAAGGCATTCCCACTTGGGTGTTGAAGGATTGCCAGACTAGCACGAAGGGTGTTTACGATCTCACTCCCCTGATCGTTCCCACCGTTACCGTCTGATGCTGTTCAAGCCCCACTCCCCGCAAGGGGAGTGGGGTAGCATTATGTAGCTACTATCAGAAAGGCCCCTGGCCTTTCTGTGTTTTTGTATGTCCCTGATAGTAGCCGGACGTTATGGGACGCAAAAATAAACTTTGCGTGAGGCTTGACTTCTTGCCAAAGGTGTGGTAAAATTGGGGCATGAATACATCTCTCTCCATCTTCGCTAAGGCACTCGCGTCCGAAAACCTCTCCTTCTCCTTTTCCAAGGATGCCAATACTGCATCGTTCGATGTTAAGTCTCGGCACCTCGTTATGCCCATGTGGGATGTGACCGATACGGTCAAGACCATGTTGATCGCCCATGAGATCAGCCATGCTCTGTGGACTCCCTACGAACGCAGCGAAGAGTTGCTTAAGGCTGCGGAGGTGGACGGCTACAACCTCCCGCTCCTTCAGCGTATCGCCAATGTGATCGAAGATGTTCGCATTGAGAAGTTGATGAAGCAGAAGTTCCCCGGCACTCGCCGCGACTTCTTCCTTGGCTACAAGGAGATCGCAGAACTCGACCTGTTTGGATTCAAGCAGATGGATCTGCCGAAGGCAGGGTTCCTCAACCGCCTCAACATTCACTTCAAGTTCGGTATTCCCGGCTTCATCCCCATGACCTTTGAGGGTAACGAGCAGGAAGTCGTGGACATGGTGGACGGTGTTGTCAATTTCGATCAGGTCTTTGAGGTTGCCAAGTTCCTGTACGAACATCCTTCCATGAAGGAGATCCGCGAGAAGATGGAAGCCGCTGCTGCTCAAGGAGACAAGCAGGGTGAGAAGGATCAGAAGCAAATCTTGGCAGACAAGACTGAGGTTCCCGGTGACTTCGTGAGTAAGAAGGGCAATCACTTTCAGGATGGTGTTGTGACCATCACGGGCGTGAAGGATCTGTCAGACTACATCATCAGCACCGATACGATTCTCACCGATTTCAACGGCAATGAAGGCTGCAACACGCTGAACATTGAAGAGTATCGCAAGTTTGTTCGTGAGTCCGATGCGTTCGTTCGTCAGATGGTTGCACAGTTTGAGCGCAAGAAGGCTGCGGACGATATTCGCCGTGAGCGTCCCAAGCAGACCGGAATGCTGAACCTTGATCGTCTTCATCAGTACAAGACGCATGACGATATCTTCCTGTCGAAGATCGTCAAGCAGGACGGCAAGAACCACGGGATCGTGTTCATGCTCGACTTCAGCGGTAGCATGGGTCAGACCATTGGTCATGCCTACCTTCAGGTGCTTCAGTTGGTTTGGTTCTGCGAGAAGGCAAACATTCCGTTTGAAGTGTTCGGCTTCACCGATGTCTACTGCCTGAAGATTCCCGGCTACGAAGAAGCGTACCGTGAATGGCAGAAGACCAATCCTACGGGATTCAGCCATGACTTCGATCATGTTTGGAACGCGGGTAAACTCAGACGCGAATGCCCAACGGCATTGGAAATGGGTTCTGCTCGACTGATGAACATTGCTTCATCCAAGGATGACGCAGCAACCCGTGAGCGTCTGTGCGCTTTCATCTACGAAGCGTATGTCACGCAGACTCGTCCTGCTTCTCGTCTGATTTCCTTGAACGGTACGCCTACGGTGGAGTGCGTTGCGCTTGCTTCGCAGTTCATGGTGAATTGGGTGAAGGAGAACAACATTCAGATTCCTACGATCATGGTTGTGACTGACGGCTGCTGCAATGGCGTGAATACGCTTGAAGCAAACAACCTGTATCACTTCTGTTCGCAGGACAGTACCGCGACTGTAACGAATGAGATTCTCGATACCATTATTGTGCTTCCGAAAAAGTACACGAAGAGTGGACTGCCTAACGCGGTGATCGCTTCAATGCTTGATTCGCTTCGCATCAAGTTGAATGCTCGTTGCATCGGTATGTATGTGATGGCGGGTCGTACCCTTGGCATTCGTGCCTATGAGCAGTTCTGCATGAGTCAGGATGAGAATGAGAAGTTGCGTGAGGCAGGATCGTATCAGGAGTCCCCATTGGAGACTTCGGATCGCTTCAAGGCTGCATCAGAAGCGTTCAAGGAAGGTTGCTTGATTCTGCACGAAGATACTTTCCCCGGTTACGATTCGTACTTTCTCATTCAGACTACGAAGCCCGTGAAGGATGAAGAGGCTGTTTCGACCACGGGTAACTTCACCAAGGTCAAGAATGCCTTCATCAAGACGATGGGCAAGCGCGCAGGTAGTCGCGTGTTCCTCTCCCGGTATGTTGACATTGTGGCGGGTGCGCCGATTCGCAAGATGGATTCGGGAGTCTACGGACTCCCTGCCTTCCCGGAAGGATTCAAGTTTCGGCAGAGATAAGATTTACTGAGTTGGTGTTTGATTCATTCATACATAGTCACCCAGTACTGGAAGGAGAGAGCCAGTCCTGGGTGGCTGTGTACCTGGAGACTACTATCAGAAACCTCCGAGGTTTCTGATATTATTTTATTCCCCCCTGATAGTAGCTCGGACAGGACGGACGGGATACACCTGGCCCACAAATAATAATTAATTTCTTTATGGTCTCAGTGTTCACCTGGCACCTGGCAGCTGGGACCAGCTCTCACGTTATCGGACTTGTGGATTAGTTGCTTGACTTCCCCTATATCTGGTGTATATTATAGGACTGTTCATGCGACCGATAAACTCCCAGTCCCTGTGTCCGATAATCATTATAGGTCGGGCTGGGAGTTATCGGGCGTGGGTTGTTATCTGGGCTATACTTATCGGACTCCTGGTTATCGGTCTGCCAGGTGACGAGGTTATTCGCTACCTCAGAGGTTATAATAATAATTTAATATTATCGGACGGGATTCAGGCGGACAGGATTCGCATCGATACATGCAGCTACTATCAAAAGGGCACCTGGAGGCCCCAGATTAATAATATTAATACTCTGGACGGGATTCAATACCCTTAGAGAGCTCCAGGTATGTGGCCTGGACAGGATACAGCTAATCTGGACAGGATTGTTCAAAAAATTATAATAATTTACTCAAATTGTTCATAAAGGACCCTGAATTGTCCAACCTGGATGGACGGTACGCAGAAACTGTAAGAAATTGTAAATTTTTAATAAAATTTCAAGTATTTGCTTGACTCCTAGGACTGGATATAGGCGATTGGTGCCTTAAAGGGTCTCTGGAGTTCTTTTTGACCCTCGGATGGCTCTGAGAGGCGTATAGAACGCTTAAAGAGGCTTTGAGGAGTGGTCACTAAACTCCATACTCTCAAAATTTCTTTAAAATTCATTACCCCACACCACCCCATACCAACCCATTCTTACCCACCCATTTTCCAAGTCTTATCTTTAGAGTCATATTCGTACATACCACCCCTAAAACGTCTGTTAAAGTCCGGTGGTAACTTTGGTAATGGAGGAAGTGTCTTGTGAGGTGGAAACATAGGTGGAGGTGGTGCTGCTGGTGGTGGAGGCGGTGGTGGAGTAGGCGATGGAGTAGGTAAAGGATTATTTGGTGGATATCCTGGTCCTACTGGCACTAATACTCCATTGTTGGGAACTTTCCCTGATGGAGCAGATCCTGTTGCACCCGGTGTATTTACTTCATACAAAAATGTTTTAAATTTCTTCATTGTTTTACCTTTTTAACTTTTAACTTCTTTAGTTTATCTGCTTGTGGTGTATACACTTCTGTATCTGTCTCTGAATTGGTAATATCCTTTTGTTGAGATATATTACTAAATGGTGGTACTACATCAAGATACACATCATAATTTTCTAAAAATTCTTTAAATTTTCTCATTCTCTTACTCCATGTATCATTCCATGCTGTATTGTTGCATTCGGAAATACCTTCTTTACATCATCTAGGTATGCTTGTGTTGGGGAATTGTTCTGCCATGAATCTTTCTTTGTTTTTCTTCCTTTGCCTGACTTATCCCCTTCGTATATGCCAATAAAGATTCTACCACCGGGTTTGAGTGTTGAGTGTGCTGTCCTTAAGGCTTCTTGTCTGTACTCCGGTTCCTTAATAACATTCAGAACATTGAAGAGTGATGCGGTATCTGCTCCCTGTTTGCCTACAGTCTCCATGACTCTCTTATTGTGATCTTCGGGTCGGTTGAACGGGTCATAGACATGAGCATTCACCCCCAAATTTTTAAGAAATTCTACACCATTATCAAACTTACCCCCACCGATATCAATATGCGTAGTTCCCTTCTTCCAACCAATCTTTCTATGCACAGTTGAGTATCCTGTTGGAAGTTTGTTTTTGTTGATGCTGGTTCCGGCTGATGAGAACTCCTGTGCATCTTCTCTTAAAAATTCTTTAAATTTTTTCATTTGTTTTCTTTATCCGAATATCCAAACCTAGATCCTGTTGTTGGTGAAGCCACATAATTATCGTCAAACGGGCTTGGTGTTGGTGTTGGTGTTGGTTTATTTGGTTTTGGTTTTTGTATAGGTGTAATACCACCAAACACCTGTCCCATTGCATTTAAAGTTCCTCTTGCGGTTATTGCTGCCATATCCAAAACAGACATTTCTTCTTTATCTTCATATTCTGTTTGAATTCCTTGAGGTTTATTCATATGTAATTCATTATCAAAAAATTCAGGTGAACCAGAAGGATTCATAGCCGTTGTTCGCAAGTTTTGTTGATTTCTAATCAGTTCTTGTGCTTCTCGGTTTTTTCTTTCACGTGGGGTTTCATTTTGGTTTGGATTCATCGCTGCATTTTCGATTTCTTGTTTATCAAAATCAGTAAGCGAATCATTTTCTCTTAAAAATTCTTTAAAACTTTTCATGTGTTTCTCTTTGTTGGTGATACTTTGTTACCCGATGCTCCCTGCATTCCTACTCGTGACTTCTCTGCCTTCTTGCGTTGCAATTCCTTTGATGACATCTCTGATGATGTCTTTGGAGTCTTACTACTGACTCTCTTGCTTGGTCTGCAATACTCATTCTTACCCCCTGCACCACAGTCCTTACCAGTCTTAGTATCCTTCCAATCCTCTGCTTCCCATCTCTTCAGGTTTGCACCTTCTTTAGACTTTTTGACCTGTCCCTTGCCTTTGCGGCACTTGGCGGTTGCTTGGGCTGCACGGGCTGACCACTTACCATAAGAAGCCATTGCTTTACGATAGCAGGCATCTTTCTCTTCGGTAAGATCATTTGACTCAATTAAAAAATTTTTGAAACTCTTCATGTAGATATTTATATCTTGACTCTTTAACCATATGGTGTATACTAACTCTATGATTTCTAGACTCTACTCTACTGGTCAGATGTTTCATGATTCTGTGTATGAGGGTTCTATGTATGTGGAAGTTTCATATACAAACAGGTTGACCTTTGACTCTGCATATACCATGATGGAACCTTGGGCTGAAGCCATTGAGCCCCCTACAGTTGCCGTTACAAGTTTTTCATCAAATTTGTTTATGGGAACGGCTGATGGTCTATGGATCTATAAAATCTACAATGGGGGAGTATTGGTCAAGACCATTCAGATGGTTGATCAGCAGTTTGCTATTCCAATCATGTATGATCGAATCGAAAGCATCTCAATGGGTTCGTTGCAGATGACAGAATCAGGTGGTGTTACGCCTACTCCTGTTCCTTCTCCGGGCATGGGGTTGATGTTAGGAATGGCTGCACTTATTTCATTAAAACGTAAACGAGTTGTTTGACATTCACTCTAGATATGGTATCATATTGGTATGAACACGACAACCAAGACATCAAAGATTGGGAGTAACCATGCCACCTTTAGCGGCAATGAATATATGTTCATTGAGTGGATGTATAAGGTGAAACCTGAGTTTGAATACAACTACATTAGGCTTGAAGATGCTTTCACCATTCTTTTTGATGGTGATAAGACTTTTGCTGATGACATTCTTAAGTTCATTCGTAATGACGGACACTATACTCTTATTAACAAGAATTGGAAATAACATGAATACTAAAACACTTAAAAAAGTTAAAGCCAAGAAGTATTACTACTCATTCATTTACAATCGTGGAAATTATTTTCAAATTTCACGAGGACTTGAGAATCGTTACCCGAAGCAATTTATGGGTTCGGGTATGATGATGGGTAAGAATAGTTTTGATCTTGGTTTTGAATGTACTGCTTTAGAGTACAAGAAGATTGTTGCCTGCGCTCGTCGTCGTTATGGAAGAATTCAAAAAATCAAAAGGAATAAAATTGAGTACTAAAAAGAAAATCACTAAGCCTGCTCCTAAGCGTTACATTCTTTCTCTATTGCCCCCACCGGGTGCATTCTCTGTACTGCTTGACTTGGCTATTCTAGCCATGCTCATGTTTGCTGCCAGTACATTGTTTCTCATGAGTCTGCAACTCTGTCAGAAGGTTACCATTACAGTAGGTAAGTAATATGACTAATTTTGTAAGTTTTGTTGCTATCATGGCTGCTCTTGTACTTGGACTTGCAATACTTTCAATTGGTTTTGCCGTTGTGGTAGGAATTGCTATCCGTGCATTTGAAGCAAATTAATAAGGATTCTAATGGCTGTTAACTTTGTAGGCGACAATGATCACGGTGATACAGTTCCTTCCACTGATGTTCTATTGCAAATGATTAAAACACTCCGTGAGGATGTTGTGCATCTTGCCTATGAACTTAACGAAATCAAAGAGGGCTTTGAGGGCTGTTGTAATGCCTGCGAACCTGTTGGCTTGATGAACAAGAAGTTGCGAGAAGAACGCGACGAGGCAAGGCGTGAAGTTTGCAGGTTGATGTCCATGTTTAATGCGGAAAACTCAGTCCAAATTGCAGCATCTCGTAGTTGGGATTGCTTCAAGGAGGACGGCAAGTGAGTGACAAACACAAAATGACTCAAGAGCGTTGGAATTACCTCATGCAGCCCTTTGATGGCGATGAGAGCGTCATGCTGACCGCACAGGAACTTGCCAATGGATGGCATTGGTGCGATGAATGGGATGGTCTTCTTATTCACACGGATGACATTGAGTTTCATCATTGCAAGTGTGGCTTCATGGAGAAGTTCCGTACACCGGAGCGCATGGAGAAGATAAACCAGCAGAAAGCGTTGGACACCATTGCTGATCTTGATATTGCATTAGGATTTTTTGAGTCAGATGATAACGAAAGAGATTCCTTTTAATAGGCGTATCTTTACTTTACGAATATAGAATACATTATGGACCTAAGTTTTTTAAATAATTATTGGACTCAGGCTCATGTTGCTAGCAATAAACATTTTAACTCTCTTAATGTACATTTACATAAAGAAGTAAATTGTAATTCAATTGCTGAAGATAAAATAAAAACAATGTATAGAGGATCAAAACAATGGGATATTCATTTTCCATTGAAAAAAGTTGCAATAGAGTATAAGACTATTGCAACACAACAAAAATCCGAGTTGTTTTTAAAAACCAATCAAACCGTAAAGCCATACGGAAATTTAAGAAGAAATATAGGAAACAGAATAGAAGAGGCTATTGGTGCTGCTGTTGATGTAAAACATTATGATAATGAATATAAATTAGGGTATCTGATGGTTTTTACTCTGCAAAAAGAAAGTAATTTATTAATACCCAAAAAAATTATTGATAAAGTCATAGATCAATTTGATAAAATGATTAAAAATAATCTTTATAATTTTTTCTGTCCTTTAATTACTTTTGGTATTGACGATCACATGGAGTTATCTGAGTCTTATACAATGCAAAGATTTATCGAAGAAATTAAATCTGTAGAAACTGTAGAAACTAATTCTTTAGAAAAGTTTTTCATTGATACTTGATCGTATTCAATAAACAGCAATAAATATTAGATGATTGAAACAACCGTAAACATCTATTGGTTTACTCTTGCTACGTTTCTACCCATTATTTCAATGGGTATTGCAAATATTTTAATTTATTTTAAAGAAACATATAAACAAAGATATTGATTAAGCCTTTTGCATTCCAGAAATCTTCTGAGATACATCAGATCCTTTATTATTCTTAGCAATCATATCAAATAATTTTTTACCTTTAGGATGCTGAAGCATATCAAGCATTTGCATGATTTCAGGTGACCCTTGAAGTTCTGGGAATTTTCCTTGTTTATACTTATCCAATAATTCTTTACCAAGATTCTTAGATGTTTCAAAGGGCATGTTAATATCAATATGTGGTAGACCTTTTTTCTCCATCCATGCTTTTGCACTTGTAATTTGTGCAGGAATTTCTCTATTACTTAAATAGTCTCTGCTACCAATTGCATTTTTTAACGCGGTATCTCGTATATATTGTTTTAATCTAGGAAACTCTGTTTGCAAATCATAAGTTCTAGTTAAATGTTTTTTTAATTCAGCATCCATAAAACTCTGTGATTTTGGTGATAAATCACTAAAGGTTTTAGCCGTATCAACTTCTTTTGCAAATCCTCTTTGCATTTTGTGAGTGTGATCTACCGTGCGGAAAGCCGTATCAAATAATCCTGCATCTGTTGATGGAATAGCATCAGCATAATATGAACGAACATCTGTACCAGTCTTTTTATAGACATCATCAATTTTACCTAATAAATTTTTAGTAATATTTCCAGGTGTAGTATGACCATAATCCATAACACCAGCTAATGCAAAATTAGGATTCTGATGTCCAGAAACATGTGTCCATTCATGAGCAATAATACCAGGCATTTCCCCTTGTAAATTTGGATGTGCTACTTGTGTAATGTTCATATTAATTGCTGGAACTCTTTGACCATTTAATATTCTTTGTGGTGCATCCATAGAAAATGCTCCAGCACCAACACCAGGAGTTAAGTCAGCACGCCCTGGTTTTACTTTATCTGTTCCATAATGTGTCCCAACGTGAATATCAACAGGTTTTTCTAATGCTGCTTTAGTATAATCTGGAGGTAAAAATTCACTAGGTTTTTCTGGCTGTAAATAATTTCCTCTTAATTGGAGTTTTTGTGCTTTGTCTGCTAATTCAGCATATGATGCGGCTTTCTTTCCATATATTCCTTGTAAAACGTCCATTCCAGTTAAAGTTGTTAGAGGTTTGTCTATATCAGGAACAACACCCCCTATTGATTCAACGGATTTAATATTTCCTGGAGTTGCAGCAACTCTTGTATTTAAAAACTGTTGATTAAAGGGATCCGTCAGATTAAAATCATAAACAGGTTTTCCAAATCGATTTTTTTCCCACGTTTTAGCAGTATCAATAACTTCAGTTGCTGCTTGTTGAAGTGGTTTAAATTCTTTTGCAATTTCTCCGGGAACTCTGGCAACCTTAGCAACCTCTGCTGCTTTAGATATTTCTCCAGCCGACTTTACCATTTTAACAATATCACCTACTCCACCTTCATTTAACAAATTTTGACAATAATTAATTTTTTCTTGAATATTGTCACAGCGAGTTTTGTATAAATTTGTTAATTGATCCATAATATTGCCTATCTCATACTATTTATATTTGACACGGCTCATTCTATGAAGTATACTAATGAGGATAAATAAACAGTATGTTAAAGAATACAATAGACAGACATACAGTTAATTTGGTCCTATCGTCTAGCCCGGTTTAGGACCTGAGATTTTCAATCTCAGTACATGGGTTCAAATCCCATTAGGATCACTATGAATGACATTGAACAACGTTTGAGAGATATGGCTGATAAGTGGCGCACAGTAAACCAAGAGGTTTATAATATGTGTCGTGATGCAGCAGAAGAAGTACGTGTACTTCGTGTACAGCGTAATTCTGCGGTGGAAACTAAAGACTCTATAATTGATGCCTACAACCATGGAACTGGTTGGGGGAAAGGAAAAGACGAATGAACCCGAATGAAGTAAAAGAATATACAGATCCACTTGACAAATTGATTGCGGACTATCCTTCTGTGTTTAAAGACATGGATCAGAATACTGCATATGGTCTTCCTAGCGGTTGGTATGTGCTTGTAGACAAACTATGCTCAGATCTTGCTATTCTTCTTGATGAAGAACACAAGAACGTTCAAGAGAATCCTCTAGAGCCTTTGTTTACTGTTTTACAAGTCAAGGAAAAGTTTGGTGGTCTTCGGTTTTATTACAGAGTAAATACGGAGAATGAAAAACTATATCATGAGATTGGAAAATTGGTTGATAAGGCAGAAGAGGCTTCATACAAGACGTGTGAGATAACAGGAAAGCCTGGAACTCGTTGCAGTTCTGGAATGTATTATCACACCTTCTGTGAAGAAATTCGTATTGCTAATCACTTTAACCTTGTAGAAAATGGAAACACGTAAAATGAAACCTATTGGTAAATGGATTGTCGCAAAGTCTTTAGTTGGTGGAGAAAAGAAAAGTGAAGCAGGTATCATTTTTCAAGAAAAATCTAAGTACAAGATAATTCGTGCAAAAGTTCTGGCTGTAGGTAATAAACTTACAGAAGACATTAAAGTTGGTGATGTAATTCTTTGGGACGTAACAAAGATTAAAGATGGTCATGCTGGTAACCATATCGTACATCAAGACTGGGTTGAAATGGTTGAGCGAGATTAAAGGCTCAGATTTTCATCCTGTTTTGTCTTGATATATTCATTCATCTTATCAAGATAACCAAGATTACGTAATTCTTTGAAGATGAGATTTCCATGGGAGAATTCGCCATACTTGGCGATACTCCCAGTTCTCATTTCTTTAAACTTCTCTTTAAGTTTTTCAAATGCTTCATGCTCTGCATTTGATGCAATCAAAGAATCAATTTTTTCAATATATTCTTGAACCTTCTTAATAATATTTGGATTATCAAGATTAACTTCTTGATACACTGGTTCTGCAATCCATTGATTGTCTGTAATACTGAAGACACCTTGATCCTTGGCGTAGTCATCATTCATGTCTTGAGCATAAATTTCTACATCGTTACCATGAATCTGAATATCATGTGTTAACGACCATAACTGCTTCTTATCTTTTAGATAATCATCTATAAAATCTGGGCAGTTTGGAATAGCATCAATATCAACAAGAATATGAAGATCAATATCAGAATGTGGTGTGTAATTATAATTTGCATTACCACCAACAAAAATCATTTCTTTGACTGCTTCAATTGGAATGTTTGCCCAAGTAATCCAAGTATTACCAATCTCAATAAGTTTATTTCTTACATCATCCTTTAATTCAAATCCATTCCATATTGATGGATTAAGTTCTTGGTGATATTGAAGAGTAGATTTTAACTCTTCTTTTAAGAAATTAGAAAAACCAATTACTCTAGATTCATTTTTATGTTTTGATATTTCAATTGCCTGTAGTTGTGCAATAGCCTTTTTCTTTGAAGGGTGTTTTCCAAGAACTTTTTTGCCCGTGGAGTCCAACACATAAAATTTATCGCCTACAGCCTTGATCATACAATTATTTATGGAAAAGAAACAACCCCAAATATATTGGGGTTGTTTAACCTAAGATATATTCTTAAGTAAATTTATTATGAACCATAATCCACTAAGTAACTACCACCGATTCCTTGGTGTTGCACTTTTAGTTTTCTAGCTTTTGCCATTTTAATAAGTTGATCTTCAAATTTGGTGTTTTCCTTGTCTGCATCTAACTCACTTTGACGAATATTTTCTCTAGAATCGGCAGCATCCATTCCGGTTCTAATACCTCTAATGTGCCGTAATGCTCCTGACAATCCTTCGTCACTACCAACATCATATTCCACTGGCTTTCCACCGTATCCGGTAAAAAGACTAACTCTGGATAAATCTGGTTGAGTAGCAACTTGTTCATCGCCTGGTTCGTCATCTCCATCATTAAACGCATCGACTGCGCTTACTTCATTAAGAAGTCTTGAAACTCTTGGGAAACCACCATAGTTCATGATACCACCATGGATTTCACGACCTTCCTTGATCATCTTCTTTTTCTCAGCCATCTTCTTCTTGATAGCCTTATCCTTGGATCCAAAGTATTCATCTTTTGATGACTCTACTTCACCATCGCCATCATAGTCCTTGTTAGCCTTTTTATCGGCTTTCTTGCCAGACTTTTTGTCATCCTTTTTGTCACCCTTTTTGGATTTCTTAAATTTACTAATATCAAATTTCTTCTCAAGAAGATTGATTTGAGAAGAAAGTTCTTCGGAAAGGTTCCGATAAGAATTTTCTAATTGGGACTGAAGTTGTTCGCAAAGATTACGGTAATAGTTTTCTAAGTGTTTCATAATATTATTTATATCTTTTATGGGGTTACAATAAGCTTTGTAGTTAAGCTAAATGTATTTCCTGCTGGAATAAGCCCAACGGTACTTATATTAAGCATTTTATGAACTCTAGGGTTACCAATATTTGTACCACTTTGAACTAATTGAGTAAAATCATTAAAACCAGTTTGTCCAATTGTAATGCTAAAATTACTAGTAATTCCCATTGTCACGTTATCCCAAGCAGCAGTCCATCCAGTTCCACTTCCTGTTATAGAAATTCCATTTGTATTTCCTGTATGGAATCGATAAACTTCTAATCCTGCTGTTACTCCGATAGTTTTATTAAAGTTATCAGAAATTGTTATTGTTAACGGATTATTAAAACCATTTGAATTCCAAATAATATTTCTTGTACAATTATTAATATTAGTGTATGCACAGGTTCCATCAATAGTAATATTACCAGTAGTTGCACCAAGTGTTGCAACTGTAATAGGAGCAGCAACTACAACACTTCTAGCAACAGCATCAACCTGCATCATATTATGACCAGTAGCTTCCATTAGTGTGTCCATAGGATTTATTAATAATGGATTTGAAGTATCATAATCGACACCACAGTCCATAAGAATAACTTTATATCCTTGATACACACTTATATGTGCTTGATCGGTATGTTTGTGTCCTTCTTTAACTGATGATCCCTTTGCCCAGATAGCATAATGTGGTGTAGCTGTATTACCAAATGTACCAGAATTAATAGCATCATATGGATTACCAATGACTGATGGTTTGTCTCTACCAGTTCTCCAAATGACTTGTTGTTTATCTGGATAAAATTTATAATTTGGAATCGTTAATGCTGCAGTAATACCTTGAGCCGCAATAGTATATTGTAAACCCTGCAAATCAGGAAGACTTCTGGGGAATAGATATTTAAAATTAGCTAATGCTGTATTACCTTGGTATGACAATACACTTGCAAGAATAGACGGCCAATAATATCCTATAGTATAATCTGCTTGTTGACCACCTCTATTATCTTGACAATTAATAATATAATTTCCAGGTAATTGAGAATCAATAGCCCATTGCCAATAATTTTGTAGAAATGGGAACTTGACTGGATCTACGAGTCGTGTATCTCCAGTTGCAACCATATAATTAACTGAATTGACCATTTCACCAACAGTTTGTTGGGCATAACCAAATCCTTCAGCAAATCCACCATCAGCACCTTCATAAGCAAAAGATTCAGCTAATAGTGCAACACCAAGATTATATGATGGTAAGAACTTTTTATCTCCAAGATATAAAGAAATGTTTAGTAAAGCCGCCGCTGGTTCAATCCATTGATTGGTATTTGGTTGTCCGGATCCAGTAGGCAATCCTGTTAACTGTCCTTTAGTATACCAAGCATATTTTGATTCCCAGTTGGCAACTAAACCATAAATTTCACCTTCTAACAATCCTCTTAATTTAGTTTCTAAGCCAGTTGTCATACCAGCCGTACCCAATGCATGCATCATAGAAATTACACCGTTGTTATACCATGCACTTCCTAGATATTTTCCATCATTGACTGGCTCATTTCCAGAATAAATTAATAAATTAGGATTGAAATCACAATCACTAATAGTCCATCCATATCTTTCAAATGGAACGTGAGTAGAAATTTCACTTAAAATTGTATTTGCATTATTTAATACTGTTGCTTGATATGTTGTACTGCCAGGAGATATAGAACGTCCATCTGCAACTCTTGCATCACCAACTTTCCAACCAAATGCTAAATTAAACCCTGATGTACGAATCCAGTTTCCTATATTAGTATCTGAGCCAGTCAAAGCAACAATTTGTGTAATCATTGGATTACTACAATTTGACAAAGAACCATTCGGTGTTATAGTACTAGAATATCGATTATATAATGGAACATCAGCATTTGTATATGCTCTCGTATATCTTCCAGTCTCTGTTTGTAATGTTGGAAGATAATTATTTGCTAAAGAAGCCAATTGAGCAGTAACAGTTGAACCCGTTGTTGTAAAGATACTTGGGTCATATGGCACATATGATAAGTTTCCATTATATGCAGTAAGACCTTGAATGAATGTTGAACCTCTTGAAATAACAAGAGCACAATCTTGTGTAAGTGGTCCTGTATCTCCGGCATAAGATTTAAACAATCTTGCTATTTGAACTGCTTTAGATATTCCAGCTTGGAGTGCCAACCTTTGTACATCTGCAGTTCTTCCGTCTACATTAGGTGGCATTACACCCGTTGTTCCTCTCCATACTTCATCATTACCTAAAGGTAGAGTGTATTTAAAGGCATAACTTGAAAGAGCAGTTTGTGGAATTGTATATATTGAAGTTTGTGTATCACACCAAAGATCATTTAATACTTTTCTGGCTTGATAAATGTATGATCCAGCTACACCAAAATTACCTGGCAATACTCCCCAACAATTTCCTGCTGCAAATTTGGAAATATTAATAATATATTGTAATGGGAACCATATAAACATTTTCTTAACACCGGCATCGGTTGCTGGTTTAAGAGTATAAGTTCCCAAATGAGGATTAAAGCTTACAAGTGATTGGTAATTTTGTAATCCAGTATAACCTGTTATCGAATTACTAGCTGTGCCGGTTAATATATATTCACTCCCATCCGAAACAGTAAAACTACTAAAGATTTGTGTTGGTACTGATTTTGGATAATTATTTAATAATACTTGACTAGCACTTAAAGTATTATTATATATAAGTTGTGATGAAGCTGCATCGGTATCCTTTGCATATTTAAAGGCATCGGTGTATTTTGGATAGGCTTCAATATCTACACGATCTGTGTTAGCTTTGAATAAGGATATTTTATTTTGATGTTGTGTCTTTAATCGAGTTTTTTCATTTTCATAATCAACAAGCGTAACTGCAGTTGATTTACCAGCCCATGTGCATGCATTACCTGTAGTAAATGCAAAATAGTATGGTAATGATGGGCAGTTATATTCATAAATTATAGAATTAGGAGAAACGGCTTTAGTATAAGCTAATAGATTATTAAGAAGATCAATTGCTTTTGCGCATGATAAACCAGCAATTGGATCAACATCTCCATTAATATAATTTGTCATATCAGATTCATAGTCAAGAACTAAATGATATGGATCTATACCAAAATAATTTTTATTTGCTGTATTCCCATAAAATTGATTAAGAGAAGTTCTTACCAAATTTTGATACGATGCCCCATTTACTGTAAAATTTGGTCCAAAACTAGCAGATACATTCTGTTCATATAAAAGTTCACCATATTTAATATTGTTAGCCAACATCGGTGGAATCGTTGCGGCTCTTTCGGTAGCATTAAATGATAGATTAACAATATCAGTAACAACCTCAATACCATTGGAAGCTTCTACAGCTTGTGTCATTGTTAATGGGTTATAACTAAATGCCGATGCTCCAGGAAGATTGAGAACTCCTAATCTTTCTGCTTCTGATACTGGTGGGTTTTCTACTACTGGAATTTCATAACGGTCTGTATTCCACCATATACCAAATTTATTATTAGGAGTTCCAATATAATTTGTAATACCATTTACATAATATGCTGTTGTAATACCACTAACAGATCCTCTTACAATAATTGGAGATTGTGTTGCTGGATGAGCAAAGGTAATACGCCAAACATAATTACCATCAACCTTCTGTGCCCCCGAGATAATGTATGATCTTTCATCCATATTCATTGGAGCAAGATATGTTGTTTCCCACACAGTACCATTACCAATAGTTTGGCATTCTCCAATAACAGTATTAATTTTTCTTGCGAGTGCCATTTTAATAGCACCACATATACCCATGCAAGTAAGACCACCAATTTTTGTTGGAGATGTTTGTGCTTGAGTGTATCGTCTTCCACCAAAACATACTGATTCATTCATAAATGATAATGGAGTTCCATCCGAAGCAGTCATATCATATATACTAGGATTCCAATAAGAATAACGTCCAGTTTTATTTAAATACTGATGGCGTATATTTTCATAATACATTGGTCCTGCTTCACCATACATAAATGTAAAGCCGTCTAATTGAGTTGATTCTGCATCAACTCTAGTACGATATCCAAATGTTAATCCTTCAGGAATATAATATGCACTACCAAATAAATTAGATTCATCACTAATGTCTAGGCTAGCATCACTAGTCCATTTTTGATGAGCAACCCATGTATTAATTGGTTTTTGTATTCCGTACCAATTACTTCCTGTTATCTTGGGATGATTGTTAGGATCATTTCTTTCATATATTGCTTTCGCTACATTTGATTTGGCTACTTGTCTTCCCCACTTAACGTCTGACATTAATGCCATATATCCCATTGGATACCAATGAGTCCAATAATTATTATAAATTGTTCCAGCAGGCAATGTATTTCCTGGGAATGGATTACCACAAGGATCTACTTTATCAACTGAAATAGTAGTATTGGCTCCCGTCCAATATTTTGTTTTGCCTCCAAAAGATAATCCATTTAATGTATCGGGACCATATAATGGTATATAATTAGCTGGACCTGCAACATAACCAGACGATAGTCTATTAACATTAATTCCCCATACTGGATTTAAATGCCAGGAAATATAATGTGGTGCTCTATCAAAACCAACTTTAGTTATACTTGCTGCGCAGGAACCATTAGATCCTGTAGGATCATATCTAAAGAACCCAGTACTTCCCATTATTTCAGCACATGAATAGCATTGAAGTATTTGTGCAGGTCCACTGATTCCGACCCAATTTGCAGGTACCCATTTTTTAGCATATGTTGTACTTGCTTCGGGAGAAGAATATCCATATTTTCTACCCATTGCTCCCCACGACCAATACCAACCACCAACATTTTTACCATATGTAATACCATTGATGACTAATCCGTATGTATTACCTCTCCAATCTAAATTTCTATCAATAATTCTTGGAGAATTGCTATTTGGGTCAATATCTGCCATTATACCGCCGTAGGCATGTATTGAACCAACATCACCTACTTGTTCTGTATATAAATTTTGACACGACTCTAAACTAAATGCATCATTATACTGATAATAATCTTGCATTCTTTTATCAGATGCTGATGTAATATTATTAGTAACAAACGGAACATAATCAGTACTTGTACGAGTTAATGCATCACTAATATGATCTTTAGTATTATTTACATAAAAATTATTTGTATAAGATGGATTTGTAAAATTAATTACTGCATTATTTAATTTGTAATATCCATAATCCGCAGATAATGAATTGTCGGCAACAATTCCATTATATAATTTAAAATCATCTACCATATCAGTCCAGTGACCAGCATACCAATCTTTAATTGCAGCTTGATGTTCATATCCTAAAATTTCAAATGACCCATCACCTGCAAGATTTCCTGGTACATTATCAATAGATCCACCTATGGCAGTCAAACCTTCAACATATCTCCAATTTGATGGATTACTTGTAAATCCCTTTGCCAAAAGGTTTGCTCGCATAGAAGTGATGCCACGAGTAATAAAAGAATCTGGAGCAGCAGATGCACCATAAAATGTTGAATACCATTTAGATCCAGTTGGTGTATTATTAGGATAGAGCCATTTTGAATAAAAATTGGAATCACCAATACGTATTCCTCCGGATATACCAATACCACGATAGTCTAGATAACCATATATTTCATCATCTAAATCAAAATGTGCCATGGTAAAACCATTAGCAGAAAGATGTGAATATATTGCCTTTAACTCGGCACGTAGGAAATTCATTTTGCGTTTTAACCATGGGGTTTTAAACGCGGTAGAAGATCTACGATCACCAGTTAACACAATAGCTTCGGTATCCATAATCGGACTATTAGATTCTGCTCTCCACCACCTACTTGCCATCACAACTCTATATTTGTTTGGAATCCAACTGTGGTCTTGAATTACTCGGTTTAATCCAGCAATACTATAAAAACCAGTTGCACCAAAGGTTAAACCAATATAACCTGTTGCACTATTCCATGGAAAGGTTGACATATCGATATCAACATCAGGAAAATTATTATATCCAACACCAGTCCATCCTTGATCTACACCAGCACTCGGTGGAAATATTCCTGCATTTAAATCACTTTGACTTGGGCCATTTCTTCCACGAATAAATTCTACATTGGGCCACATATATGTCAAACCATTTTGACTGCCCCAACGTTCTGCTTGATTCCAATAACCATATGGTGAATTAAGTGTGCAGAAAAGATCTGGGTTTACATAATTTTTAGGAACAATGTTTCTAGATTCAGCAGTAGTTTCTGCATTGAACATAAACTTTGGATTTTCTGGAAGACTTAATGTATTCAGTCTTTGTGCTTCAGATACTGGTGGGTTTTCAACAATTGGAATTTCCAGATTTCCACTATTCCACCATATACCAAATTTATTATTTGGATTATTGATGTAATCTGTAACTCCACTGATATTGTATGCTGTAGTAATACCAGAACACATACCACGAACTATAATGGGTGCAGGATCTGTTGCTGGATGTGCAAATGTAATACGCCAAAGGAAATTAGTATTTATTTTTTGTGCACCAGAAATCAAATATGATCTCTCATCCATATTTACTGGAGCAAGATATAATGTTTCTTTAACAGTACCATTACCAACAGTGTGGCATTCACCAATAATTGTATTAACTTTTCTAACATCCGAAAGCATCATCGCACCACAGACACCAAATGATGTGATGCCACCAACTCTTTGTGGAGTTTGAGTATTAGCTTGTGGATAATACTTGGGAAAAACACCATTTTGTGTAACATATGGTGGAGTATTTGAAATTGATGTTGTAGTATAATGATCTGGTGGATTATAATATGTAAACTTACCAACTTTATTTAAATATTGGTGTCTCATATTTTCATAATACATGGGTCCAACATCACCATAGATATATGTAATACCTGTAGCCATACTTGTTGTTAAAGTATAATTAAATGTTACTCCTTGTGGAATATACATATAATTGGAAAATGGTTTATTATCAGATATATCTGTACTATTAGTAAAATATTTTTGACTAGCAATCCATACTTGAATTGGTTTTTGAATTTTATTCCATGCAGAACCACTTATTCCAGGATAATTGGTTGGGTCATTTCTTTGATTTACTGCATCAGCAACATTTACTCTGGCAACGTGTCTTCCAAATCTTACTTGTTCAAGAAGAGACATATATGCCATTGGATACCAGTGTGACCAATAGTTATTATAAATTGTTCCAGGTGGTAAAGTATTACCTGGAACTGGATTTCCACATGGATCTAAAGCACCTGTTAATGTACTCCAAGTAGTAGAGCCACCAAGCTTTCTTTTAGATTCTGCACCAGCTGATAAACCACCAAGTACATCAAATCCTCTGATTGGAATATAATTTACTGGTCCTAATGTAGCACCACCATTAAAAGTCTGAACATTAATTCCCCAAACCGGATTTAAATGCCAGCCAATATATGCTGGTGTCCGATCAAATCCAACTTTATTTTGGTTTGCAGCACTCGATCCATTAATACCAGTTGGATCAAATTTAAAGAAACCACAATTACCAAGAGTTTCAGCACATGTAAAACATGTTACTAACTGTCCTGGAGCAGTTGATCCAAGATAATTTGCGGGTATCCATTTACGGGCATCATTTTGATTCCACAACGAAGGATTTGAAAATCTGAATTTACTATATAAACCAAAATAATACTCATATACTTGAACAAGAGCTTTACCAAATGTATTTCCACCAAAAGCAAATCCATAACTATTGCCTCTTTGATCTAATGTTCTGTCAATTTGGTATTCGCCATTGGCATACACATCAACCTCTGCCGGACCATAAAATGCAGTACTAGAAATATCCCCAGCAACTGAACTATATGTATTATAAAAAGAACCTAAATTACCATGATCATTATATGAATAATAATTAAATACACCCAAATCTTGAAAGGCTGTTGGTGAAGTAAATGGAACATAATCGGAAGCAGATTTTGTTAAAATTGTTGGAGAATTTGATGTACCACTTGGTGTTGGATTAGAATAATTATGTATTTCGGCATTTGTCTTATAATAGTCATAATCAGCAGATAAAGAATTATCGGCACAAATTCCATTTATTTGTTTAAAATCAGTAATAAGATCCGTGATAAAATATCCAACCCAATCTTTCCATGCACTATAGTATTCTGGTCCAAACCACGATGCAAATGGAGTTCCACCTGCAGCAATATTTCCTTGAGCAGAACAATTTCCAAGAGCTGTTAACCCATCAACATTTCTCCAGTTTCCATTGGTAGTAGTAAATCCTCTTCTTAAAAGAAAAGCTCTATTAGATGTAATTCCTTGTAATATTAATGAATCTGGAACCGCACATATTCCATTAAAATTTGCATACCAGTTAGAACTATTTTGAGAATTTGCTGGATATACTACGTTATTAATAAAACTATTACCACCATTAGTAACAGAAGGACGAAGCCCAATAGTACCAATACCTCTCATATCCCCGATCCCAGCCATACCAAAATATTCATCATCTATATCAAAATGAGCACAAGTAAATCCAGATAAACCCATATATCTATAAACAGTATTTAATTCATTACTAAGAAAATTTATTTTACGTTTTAACCAATGAGTACGATAAGTTTGAGTACCACCCGCTGTATCAATAGTAATATATTCTGTTCCAGTAATACCTATTGGTCCTACACCAATTCCGTCTAAAGCTCTCCACGATCTTGGTGGGTAAAATGTTCGGTATTTATTTGGAATATGCGAATAGTTTCGTATAATGTCATCAACATCTGATTTTGTTATAAAACCTGGAGAACCAAATGTCATTCCAATATAACCAGTGGATGTATTCCATGGACTTATAGACCAATCAATATCAGAAATATTTTGGCTTCCCGCTCCAGGCCATTCTGATACCGTTGGTGGAGTATTTGTTCCATCTGCTCTAGGAAATTGACCTGCATCCAAGCAAGCACCCTTTGGTCCAAGAATACCAGTAGGATACTTAACATAATGCCACATATAGGTAAGCCCAGCTGTATTACCCCAAGTTTCACCTTGTTTCCAATATCCAACCACAGGATGTTCAATGAGACCAAATAATTGAGTCGGCATCAGAACAGTGTATGTAATATTAGTATTAAGTAAAAGTGGATGCATTATTTGACTTTTAAGTATTGTCTCGTATACTATTTATATTATGACTAACAAGAAATTAGAAGAAATGATCTACGACTATGGTGAAACTTTAAAGCACATTGGTAAGTGTGAAACCGATGGAAAGACTAGTTTAAAGGAATATAACAAATTAGTTGACCATAAGGAAAAATTGGTAGAACAATTTAATGAACATTTTAACAGCAATTCAAAAATGGCACAAACTTTAGGAGTTATATAACTACTTGCTAAAAGTTGTTTTTATAATTTCTTTGGCTTTTTCAGGTGTTACATTTTGACGAGCCATAGCCTGCCAAAATTGATCCATCATAACTTTAGTAACATCTTTTAATTCAGAACTTCTATTTACAGATGGCTTAGAAGTTTCAACGTTATATACATTTCCTTCGTTTATATCTTTCATATTATTATTTATGCCCAGACCTCGCAAAACATCTACTCAACCTAAACGCAAATACAATAAAAAGCCTGTGGAAATCCCTAAAAAGATTTACCCAGAATTTGTTCAAAATTTTATAAATGAGGTAGAATCTAAAACTCCCTATAAAGTTGTTGTTGCCCAGTATAATGAAGGTTCTGGATACCATGTGGGTGTGTGTAAGTCCGTTCCTAGTAATTGTTATCATTGTATTTGGATGGTCAATCATGCCAAAACTAAAGAAGAATTAGATAGATTTTGGAATATAATATAAACTCTAAATATTTGTATCATGTACGATAAATACTTCTCAGCAAATCCAATTACAGTCGGTTCAAGAATACCTAAGCATAAAGGTCTTTTAATTTCTGGTGGTGCAGCAGGAGTTACTATGTCTGTTCAGTTTGTAAGTGGTACAGGTAATACATTAAATTCTGTTCTTACAATTAATAACACGCCCTATATTTTACCTTTCCAAGTATATGCTGTTAATACATTTAATGGTCTTACTGGCTTCTATGTAAATTAATATGCCTAAAGACATTCGATGTCTCATTACCAACAACCTTCTTAAGAAGGGTGAGTGGTTTTGGCTATCGTGGGAAATGGATGCTGCAATCTCAGCACCGGGTCTAGCAGAATTAGAAATGCGCCGTCATGATCCTGACGACGATTTCGCTAGAATGTTGTGGCAAGAATGGGAATGGTCCCGAGAAATCGGGTATCCTGATCTTTAATCTTTTTTCAACTTATCTTGCATTGTCTTCAAGGCTTCGGATGCCCATGCATAGGCTTCATTGCCATGCTTTTTAGGACCCTCTTTTACAATAGCCAAGATTTTTCCAAGACGCTGACTTGGTTGTTCAGTTCCTTTGAACATTCCTTTAGGTGCTCCGCTTGAATTTGGACTTTTTGATGGAGTCTCGGAATCAGAACCTTTAGCAACACGACCACGCTGTGGTTTAGTCTCTTCATCTGAATTTTCATTCATCATTTTTGAAATTTTAGAGGTAATTGATTCTCTTACTGTTTGCCAGTTTGCAGTTGGAATAGAATATTGGTAGCCATCTTCTGGGTCTGCATAATCATGAGCATCTTCTTCTGCTTCGCGTCTTTTTCTATTTGCCAAAGCATCTTTACGAATTTCTGCGGCTTGTACCATTTCATCTTCAAAATCTGACAAATCCGGATCAGCCATGACACCATCTTGTCCATCTACAGCAACTTCATTTGCATTGCCATCTGGCTTTGCATCAATTGGACCTGTGTTCTGTGCCATTTGAGCCAATCGTTCTGCTCGTTTCATTTTAGTAATATTTACATATGCACCAACATCACCATCTGCCAATGCAATGCTAGTAGGTGAAGGTTTACCAAGACGAGAAATTGCGTCTTTTACATCCTCAGGATGTGCGCTAGGAGAATCTGGGTTAATAACTGGGGCTACAGGCATTTGACCCATTAATGCGGCTCGTTGAGCAGGGTCTGTAATTTTTGCAGCCTTGGCTTCGTTAATCATACGAAAACCATTTTGTTGGGCTTCTAATCCAGCACGATTTAATTGGTGAATCCAACTGTAATAACCTTTATTGTTCTTCATATCAATATTTAGATTTGACTTCTGTTATACATGATATATACTTGTATCATGACTTATGGTTCAAACGGTGCAGGTAAGGGAAGTTCCCCCAGACACGTAAATTTGGAACAATATGGCAAAAATTATGAAGCAATTTTTAAGAAGAAGCCAGTAAAGAAAAAGTCTAAAAAATCACCTAAATAAACTACGCAAGAGTACTCAAGCGGTCAACGAGGGCAGACTGTAAATCTGCTGATTAATTTCTACGAAGGTTCAAATCCCTCCTCTTGCATTCAGCCAAATAATATAAAAATGTATACATCTAATAAACAGCATGAATATGATCCATATCTACAAGACTTTGGATCAAAACAAGTTGGTATCAATCAAGCACTTAATGATAGAATGAAAATTATAGAACTTCAAAATTCTGCTTTAAATATAAAAATAAAAAAACTTGAGGAAATGATTGCAAAAATGTCTATTAATACTAATGAAACGTTAGAACAAAAATTAGAAGAAATGACTGATAAACTAGATGATCTTCAATCTAGGATTGATTTACTTGACGAATAAATAAACCGGAGTATACTCTTATTATGCCTAACTCAAAACAACGTATTACTAAACGTGCTCATAAGAAGCGTGAAGAACGCATGAAGCGCAATCGTATTCAGAGCCTTATGAAGGCTCGTGTTGGTACACTTCGCAGTCTTGACGCGAGTGGACAACTTCCTGTATGTGTCAAGGAAAAGAGACTGCCCAATGGCTAAGACTGTTATAAACATGACTCTTGCAGATGTTCGCAAGAAATATGATTCTATTGATTGTTTTTTCACTTACTATGATGGTGAAAAAGCTTCGTTTGATTTTTATGGTACTGATGCATCAGGTGCTGAAGTTCGTATTTCTCTTGGCGGGTGTTCTGCCTGGATTAAGAACATGGCATTTGGTCCAAAGGATCCACTAAATATTAGTGACGCAATGAGTCGTCACGTTCGCTATGTTTCTGTCACGGATAACCGTGCTAAATTGGTTTACGAACAAATTTTTGATACTAACTAAGGAAAGATATGAATAATTCAGATTTTAATGATTTTAGAAACTGGCAAAATGGCGATGATGGCGAAGAAAACAATCCAAATAACGGATTCTTCTTCTTTGGTAATTCTAGCCCAGAATTCAAGAAGATGTGGGATCAAATGCGTAATGGTGAAAATCCTGCAGATAGTCTTCGTGACTATCTTAACATGGATGACATTTTAAATCAATGGACTAAAGAAAATCAAAAAAAACCATTTAATAAAAATAATCCACCAAAACATTCTCGTAGACCTATTCGACATAAGCCTAAGACTACACCATTTACTCAAGAAGAATATTTTAAACTTATTGAGATTCGTGGATACCTTGCTATTCAAGAACAGTATGCACATGTTAAGGCATTAGATAAGTTGCTGAATCAGATTATAATTAAGCCAATAGATAATTCAGGAGAATTTCAATGACATATATTCCAGGTGAAGCGTATAAAAAAGGTTATGCAGCCCGTATGGGTGGTGCAGAAAGAGCATCGAATGTAAATGAGTCTACCAGTGTGTATTGGGAAGAGTGGGCTACTGGTTGGGACGATGCTAACACTAAGGTAATTACAGAAGCCAGACAAAATGCTGGTTGTTCAAAACCTAAGTGTTGTAAGACATTTATTCAGGAATAAAAAAACCCCCGAAAGGGGGTTTTTTTATCTGGCTCTTCTTAGATTTGGTGCTAAAATTCTTTGAATTTGTCTATTAAGTTTAGGACTAAGCATTTTTTCCATTGCTGTAAGAATATCTGTTTTTGATGTTGAAACAGAACCTGGACCAGATAATTCTTTTGCTACTTCTGCAACAGTAGGTTCCCGTCCTCTTACTTTATATTCAACTCTACCTTTGCTAGGTCTTGCACTTAATTTTGGTTTAGCAGATGATCCACCATATTTTGTAATAAGATCTGGTGTAATTTGTGTAACTAATCCTGGAAAATTATAAGGTTTTGTGGATCTTCCTGGTGTAACCACCCAACGTAAATCTGGAGATATATCTAAAAGACCTTGTTGAAATATTTTTCCAAGTTGTTTTTGCGATCTTGCACCTATTTGTTCAGTTGTTTTACGTATTTTTGATTTTTGATCAGAAGTTAATGTACGCCCACGTTCAAACATTTTTTTTACTGTTGCGTCAAATTGTGGTAAGCCTGGAAATAAATTTTTCTGATCATCGGAGATATGCTTAAATGGAGATGTATTATCACCTTTATAGTCTGCTGGTGACCATATTCCATCTTTAAATGTCCAGCCATCTGCACCACCAGTACTTACTTCACTTGATGCAACTGGAATCAATCTGTCTGCAGTTTCATCTTGATGACTTTTACCACCCTTTGTTAAATCTGCTGTAGCAGAAAACAAAAAACCAGATCTTTGTGTTTTTGCGCCTCTTTTTGGTTTGCCTGTATTTGGATTAATATCTTTTTCAGGTGGCTTGATAATGTTTTGTGCTGCTATATTTACCAAGTCTCTAGCAGCACTAGAATATGATTCTTTCAATTGTTTCTTTTCTTTATTTGAAAAGTTAATCCAATGAACATTGGAAGTACCTGTATCAGGATCAACTGATCTTAAAGCAACTGCTCCGGTTGGATTTCTTAATTGATATCTACGAACATATTTTTTTGTCTCACTATCGGGAACATATTTCCAGTCGCTGGCACCTTGAAATTGTTTAAATTCTTCAGGACAAACATCAAACATCTCACATGAATCTAAACCCTTCAACACAGGCTTACGACGTTGCATAGGAGCCATTACAGGGTCCATACCCGATACTTGACCCGTATTGTAGCCAGGAGAGCCTCCAGCAGCTGCCATGCCTCCTGAGCTCATATCCTCCACTAATGCAATATAGCTTACTTCTGGGTATCCTTGAATAACCAATTGACCTTCCATGAGTCCAGCATACTCTGCCTTTGTAATACCAAAAGTATTTGCTTCTTCTCCAAACAATTGCAAAGTACTGAGATAATTTCCAAGTTTGGCTTTTGTCATGCCAAAAGGAAGTTCCTCAAATATTTTCTTTAATTTAATAATAAGGTATTCTAAAGGATCAATACTGCTCTCTGGCTTTAGAAAATTTCCTTGAGCATCTATGGCACCAGCTTTGAATGCCTGAAAAGATGTATAAGAAGCCGAAATTCCTTCTGCAAACTTGTAAAAGTAAAACGATGGAATGTATGAAGGGCTTCCCATATATTATTATTTATTGTTCTGTCTGTGTCAACTTTCTATCTACTCTTGGATCGGTATTTAATTCAGAGTACTTTACTTCTGGCAAAGTTTTGATGTTAAATTCCAAAAATATAAGAAAGGATTTAAGATAAGAATAGAGTCTAGGCTCAACTCTGAAGAATAAAATACGAGCAGTATTTTCTTCTCCAAAGACATTTTTTAATATTATAATGTGATTAAGAATCAAACGTTCTCTGATGGACTTGAGAGTCTTGTGTTTATGAATTTTCTGTAATAATCTTTTAACGTATTTTATACGCTTCAAATCATCCATGAACTCTGCTTTACCAGAGCATTCTCTATTAAAATAACAACCCTGACAGAATTCTGTAAAATTTTCTTCTGTCAGGGGTTTATTCATTTCAATTAATGTTTCAATGTTGGCACCCGCAATCATTTGCACTCGTTTCCATATTATATGAAGAAGATTCAGTTGGAACTATGACAAATGTTACGCGTCGCAAATGGTTTGGTTGTTTTTCAATATTTACACTAAGCGCAAGAGAATAACCAAGTTTTTCCTTGATTCCATCTCCCTGACTAAAACCAGTTTTGTTAACATCATCATAAGGATTTTGTCCGTATATACCTAGCTGTGGGCTACCATATTGGACTAACTCTAACATATTTAACCCATCACTTAAACTCTTTTTGGGCATACCAAAATCTAGTCCAACAAGATTTAATTTATTTTTTACAACACCAAGAACGCCATCTGGATCAATATAATCTCTAGATGACAAAGAGTATAACATTGCGTTTATCGCATCAATGTGTCTTGGCATCTGAAGATTGTGGGTACCTTTGTCGGTAAGCACAGATGGACCTAGTTTTCCTTGTGGATCTCCAATATAAAGACCACCACCAAAGGTGTGTTCACCAGCATTTTCGACAAGTTCATTGATTTTATTGAGAAGGGCTTTAAATTTCATGGCTTTCCTTTATTTAGTTCTGTATTTTATTAGTCCATATAAATCTGAATTGTATTCAATATTATTCAAATTTTTGAGAGTATCGTGGGCAATACTTTTAATAAAGTCCTTGCACTTCCCACCAGGTGAAACGTTTTCTTTTAACATAGAGGTTACGGATTTAGTACTCCATGTTTTGCATGCCCAATACCGTGCTTTCCATTTTGGTCCCGGATTATCACAGTTATGACGAGCACGAAAGTTTTTGCGACGAGCAGGATCATCGCGTTTAATTTCCATGGTCTTATCTCCAAAATTTACTTTAACAACATTTCCTTTATCATTCTTGACGTAAACTTTATATTTTTTTACATCACCTTTCATGATCTTATTGAGCTTTACTTTTTTATTTGCTTCTTCATGAATTTCAATGATATCACCGTATTCGTTGTATTCTTCACCCTCAGTTACATCAACAAATCCAATAATTTTATTTGGAGCAAAAGTTTCAATTAGTTCACATCCGTTTTTATCTGTGAACGTTACCTTATAGTTATTTTCATTAATTTCAATTGCATCAACATTTAAAATGTTTCCAGATTCATTTATAACAACATCACATGGTTTAATATCTTTAATTTCTATAGATGAAAAAGGAACAGATGGTATATAAGTCATTGTTTCAACAATGAATTTGTTGGAAGATTGTTGAATGGCTATGACACGTTCATTCAAACCAACTTTGGTCTGAATCTTGTTCATAATCATATTGACATATTTCCTACTCATTTCCAGCTATCCTTATTTTGTTTTTCACCTTCGTGATGACCATTATCAGATCTATTAGCAGAACGATCTCTTACACGTAAATTATTTATACCGTTTGATCCACCACTACGAAGAGCTTTTTTATGGTCAATGTCTTTACCATCTCCTTTTTTAGCTCTTCCTTTTTTAATCATTTCTTCTCTGGCTTTAGTTCGTGATGCACGCTCTTTGCGTTGCTTTGATTTACCATGATAATTCTTGTATTCTTTTTTGTAATCTCTTTCGTATTCTTCTTCAATAAAATCTTTTATTAAAGTTTGTAGCAATAGTGGATTACTTTGAATTCTTGCTTTTGCATTTTCAAAAATTGATTTCATATTGATCATTACATATTCAGAATCTTCCAAAAGCATGTTTCGTGAATTCGATATTAATGCACCTTCAGAATCATTTAAGATTTCATAGTTTACCAAATTAGCTAAAACAAAATTATTTGTAAGTGCTTCAACAAGAAGATCATTTAACATTATAATTTCTTCACCAAGAACTTGGTTGGTGACATTATCATCTGTTAATACTGGAATCTTAGTTGTTTTATTGTCTATTGTAATGTAGTTATATTGAATCGAATTAAGATCTTTTGGTTTGAAACCAGGCAATAAACTGGCATTTAATGAGAAATCATTATTACTAGTTATATAACCAACCATGATCTGCATTGGATCAATTTTGGTTTTATCTACTAAGATATCTTTCAATCCCATTTTCTTTTGTTTGGGTTCTGTTGCTTCTACTACAGTTGTAAATTTCTTTAACTGTTCTGCTGCAGCAGGATTATATCTTTGTATGTTGGATGCAGTCATTACATCTTTAGCCCGTTTGACATCTAATGTAGCATCATTTGAAATGCTATCAAAATAATCATCTGTCATCGGTAAAATACCATTAACAGTTATAAGATGATTGGGTGCAGTCTCAGGAGGAACAATTCCATCACCACGTAACATAGTTTTTAATAGGTTTGATGATACATATTTTTTAAGAGGATTATCTTTTTTACCTTTTAATAAATCGTATGCACCGTCTTCCCATGCTTTTTGATAATTGATCATAGATGCTAGAGGATTTAAATTTCCTTCTTCATCTACTACAGTTCCTATTTGTTGTCCGGATGCATCTTTAATAGGAGTGTTTTGTAATTTTTTCAACATTTCAGGATCCTTGCGAATCTCTGACATGGCGTTATCGGGAACAAGCATTTGAGAGAACTGAGAAGCAATTTCACCAGTTTTTTGTAGAGTCTCAGAAATTCTTGGATCTGATGCTGTTAGATCAGGGTTGCTTAAGGCTTGAGTCAAAGCGTTAGCCACAAAGCCTTTAAAGTTTTTATTTGATTGATTGAAATCGGTTGATGAAAAAGCTATTTCACCACCAGCAGCAACCTTGAAACGGTACTCACCACAAGACATATCGGAAGCACCTTCAGAATTAACTGGCTTACCTGTTGTCTCAACGTTTGTTAAAAGAGTTTGTAGGCACTGATCACCAATCTGTGATAAGATTTTTCTGGCAGTAAAGAACGCAGTTCTGGTAAATTCTCTACCACCTGGAGCCAATGCAAGATATGTTTGCATTTCTTGTTCGCTTGCGCCTGCTTTAATCTTAGCAAGAAAAACAACTGCATTCAATACTTGTTGGTTGTAAGGAACTCCGCTTATGTCACTTAGACCGTATGCTACAGTTAGTTTTTCATAAGTTAATTCATCAAAATCAGAATTAGGAGTGGGCTGACGCATCATCTGGAAATACTGATTACGCAGTTCAGGTGGCATTTGAAGCAACTGTTCTGGTGTCATCTGAGTCATGGTCTGGAACATTTGTTCCTTATCCATTTTCTTTGCTTTGGTTTTTTCAGACTTTTCAGTTTCTTCTGCTGACTTTGGACTTACAGATTTTCTCTCTGAAGTTTCTTCTTTTTTCTTAGATCTTTCGTCTTTATCATCACTACCTTGTTTCACATTTCCAAATAATAATTTAGAAGCTCTGGTCTGTTCAAACCCCTTTTCTTGGGTAGCTCGCTTGGCTTCATCAACAGTCATGTCTTGTTTATTAAGTTTTTGGTGATATCCCTTGTTAAAGGAATCTTTAAAAATTAATTGTACATTTCCACTGTTTGTCTTTACTAAAATAACATCTTTAATAAGTTCTTGTGCAGGCTTCTTATCTCTTGGTATCTGTTTGGATCTTTCAATTTTTTTACGGGCTGCATCTTTAGCTTTATTGTCACCAGCACCAGCTTTTGCTGTTTCCAACTGTCCAGCCATAGCAGAACCATCAGCCTCATTAAGGATTGCGTGTTTGGCAATTTGATTTAAAAAAGTGTTAAAGTTCATCTCAAATTATTTAGGCTCCTGGGAATGCTTATATTTTTCTAAAGGATTATAAACTTTTAAATTTTTATAAGTTTTAGCTTTGCCGTTTACCAGTTTTTTAAGAGCAGAATAGTCTAGATTGTTTTGCTTGGCAAACTGAGAAAGATTGGGAATAGTCATAACTAAGTCAGTTGTAGTATCAACCAATATGTACAATTTTGTAGTCATTATGGTTTTGGCTTTTGGTTCTTCCAATTTTTCATGAGAACCAATTCCATCTTTTACTTCACGAATTTCGACTGCTGTCCAACCTTTGTAAGTCTTTCGTTTACCGTTTAACAGTTCACAAATCTTTACAGAAGTCATGCCTTGACTTTCTGCAAATTGAGACATATCTTTAAAAAAAGTCTTTTCTCCAGTATCAACTCGTTTTAGCCAATACCCATTTTTTTCTGCAATTGGATTGGTCCATTTCCAATATCTTCCATTTCTAGTAAAAAAACCACCATGTGTGTCAATGAATTGACTTCTGTGTTTTATAGCCTTAGAATTATCATTCATCATCACCCAAAGTTTTGTTCCTCTGGTATTGACAGTTTCTTCTAAAGTTTTTTCTTTATGAAATTCCATTTAATTCCTTATATTCAGTTATCAAACTTTTTAAATATTTGACATATGAAATTGGGTTTCCTTGAAAAACTTGGCTTAATCCATCTTCACACGCAATTAATATAGCAAAATTATCTATAATAATTCCAGTTCTTTCTTGAAACATCAAAGAATACGCACATGCTTGGGCAAAATAGGTATCAATATCTTTTTCACGTTTTTCTTTTGTACTTGCTTTAAAATCTATAATTGATAATTTACCATCATATTCTGCTATACAATCAGTTCTTCCAGCTAAACCAAGAGTCTTTGACCATAATGGGGTTTCTAATGCAATTATATTATTTATTTTATGTAATTCTGGTTTCATCAATGAAAACAAACCTTTATAGCTAGAATGAAGATTGTCATAATCTATTTCTTCATTCTTTAAATATGATTCTATTATGCTATGGAATTTGGTTCCTCGTGTTGTAACACGCCTACTTTCCTCTGGATTTTTTGCTCTCCATCCAGCAAAGAATTGTTGTTTCTTAAAACCAACAACAGTTGTTACAGATGGAAAAATTCCCTCTGGAGTTTCGTACAGACGTTTTCCATCTGTTGAAACTTCTTTGAGGGAACCAAGGATTTCGATAGGTTTATGTACAAACGGTATTGATGAATTTATTAACATATATTTACACACTTTAATTATAACAGCATATTTAAACTATGCAATTATTTATCGCATAACTTGTCGTCGTGCATATTTACCAACCAATTCTAAACCTAAGCCAAGATCAATTTCTTGTTTTCTACCTTGTTCTTCATAAGGTTTACTTTTAACATCCGAAGATCCAAACATAAAGAATGGTAAGGATTCTTTTGGTGTGGGTTCCTTTGGTAGAGGTGTCTTTGGGGGAGTTGGTGTTTTTGATGGTGGTGGTGGTGGAGCAGGGGGAACTGGACCTGGTGGTGGAGGTACCGGTGGTGTTGGAATTGGTAAAGGAATTGGTCGGGGAACTGGCACCGGTGCTGGAACAGGTGCTGGAGTTGGAGTCGGAGTAGGCGTTGGAGTCGGTGTTGGAGTCGGAGTCGGAGTCGGGGTAGGTGTTGGAGTAGGCGTTGGAGTAGGCGTTGGAGTCGGAGTTGGTGTTGGCGTTGGAGTCGGAGTTGGTGTTGGAGTCGGGGTAGGTGTTGGAGTAGGCGCGGGTGCTGGAGCAGGAGTTGATGCTGGTGTGGAGGCTGGAGCAGGAGTTGATGCTGGAGCTCGTTTAGTAGCTCGTTTAGGAGTTGAAGAAGGTGTTGGCTCTGGAGCACGAATTAGTTCAGGTGGAGGCTCTACCTTCACAACAGCTGGTTTTAATGAATCTAAACTTGATTGATAATCCGCCCACTCTTCTGGTGTGAATACTCCTTCAGGTTTTTCTCCTTTAAAGTAAGAAGATGGTGTTGAATATGGTTTTCCACTAGAACTATTTCTAACAATATCTTCGGCATTTTTAATAATTTGTTCTGCAGCATCATCAACTTTTTCCAAAGCTTGTTGTAGCTCTGGTTCTAATGAAACATTTTTTAACGCTGGATGTTCTTTTATTGTAGAACGAATAAGCTCTCTTAAATCTGATCCACTCGCAACACCTTCTTTAGAATAATCAAATGCTAATTTTTGAACATAATCTAAAAGTTGTTCTGCATATGCTTTTGCAGATTCTCCAGTAAATTTTGGAACCCAATCAGTTGGCGGTAAACCAATTTCATTTGGAAAGAATTTTGGTTTTGGAGCAGCAATTAATTCTGGTGTTACACCAAGTTTTGGTAATGTTTTTGCTGGCTCTGTTGATAATCCTATTTTTATTGCTTCGCCTGCTGTTTTTGCTTCTTTAGCAACTGCAGCCTCTTTAGCTAATTTTTCTGCTTCTGTTGCTATTTTAATTATTTCTCGACCACTACCTTCATTTAATGAATAATATTTTCTTTTTGGATATGATTCTTCACCCAACATAACACTATGTGTTTGTTTAATAACATTCTTTAAAATATTCTTACTTAATTCTTTTGAAATTCTAGATTCAAAATAACCGCTTTCTAATAACAATGCAATATATGCATTGGTTTGATAACGATATTCTAAAATTGAATGAAGAAAAGAACTTTTCATATTATTATTTATGAGGCTGGTGGAACTGGAGGAGTCTTTAACAACTCATCTGCTCGTTGAAGAATTGTTTTTAAGTCTTCTCTATCTCTTGGTCGATTGCTTTTAGTCCAGTTTCTAGAAAACGCCGTTTGTTCTTCAGGAGTCATTTGTGAATAATCTTTTGCACGAGCAGATAATGAATCATCGTAAGTTTTATTTTTTGCAGCAGTTTCTGCATCTCGTTCTGCTGCACGGCGCGACATATATGCTTCAGTATCAGCAACTTTTTTGTTTTGTGCTTCTTTTGTTATTCTATCTAACTCAGCTTGTTTGGCTATTTCGGCTGCTTCTTTTTCTGCTTGGATTTTTGGTGCATTATAAGATTGCAAATCCATCATAAGTTTTTGACGTGCTGTTAATTCTTCTGGAGAGAAAAGCGTACTTTCTGCTTTTCTTCTGGCTAATTCATAATTTAAATCTGAAACCTTTTGTTTGACTTCATCATAATATGGTGAAAGTTCTTCAACTGTTTTTGAACCTTCTGAAGCTCTAGATGCAGCAGCTTTTTCAGCAGCAGATATTGTGCTTGATATTTCGGCTTCAGGCATTCCTATAGAGCCTGTCCAATCTATATTTGGTTGGGCTTCTTGTGCTCTTTTTCCTGTTTCGATGTCAAGTTTAAGACGTTTTCCTTCTTGTTTTAAAAATCCTTTAAGATCAAAAATATCTTCAGGAGCCATTCCGGTTTCTTTTGTAAGTTCCCCAGCAGTAGTCAAATCTTTAGTTGCTCCAGAGTAATCACGTAACATACTCGGATCAAAAGATCTTCCGGATTTTTGAGCATCCGCAGCTTGTTCGGCTGCTTTTATTATTTCTGGAGCCGCATTATTTACTCTTGTTAATTGTCCATATACAATTGGATCCGCTTTATCGATTCCTTGAAATACAGGAAGATTTTGTATATTTTGTCGTACTAACTCAGCTAATTCATCTCCACGCTTTCCTTCTTGTGCTAGTTTTAATGCTTCATATTGAACCCGATTCATTAAAACATTTGCACCAGCAGCTACATGTTTTGGAACTTCAGTAACTGCAGTTATACCATCTCCCACTGTTGGAAGATCAATGAATGATCTAATTGGTTGCTTTACAACAGCAGTAGATACAGCTTTCGCTGCTTCTCCCGCTTCTGCACCTAATTTTCCTACTTTGGTTGCTGCTTCAAGTTCTCTTGCAGTTCTAGCGGCTTCCATGGCTTTCATGGCTGCATCTACACCACGAGCAACTTTTCCGACTCCAGCTTGTTCATTTAGCTGATATTTCTTTACTAAAGATTTGGGGTACGGTAATACACCCTCTGCAATTAAATTGGTGCTTTGTATTACTTGCTTAAGAATATCAGCACTGCAACTATTTGAAATTTCAGGGCTAAAATAATTATTTTCATTTAACAAAGCAATGTATGCATTTGTCTTATAACGATAATTTAAAATGTGTTCTGTTATTGTATTATTCATGATATTCTACAAAGTATTTATTATAATTTTGGAGCTCTTACAAATCCAGAGGATGGTTTATTTACCTTATCCCATGTAGTAGACTGCATTGGAGATGGAATCTCTGTAGCTAAATTTCTGTTTCTTTCTCTTTCTTTACGTGTGTGATATTCCAATTCAGCACTAGACGGGTATCTAGTTGGCTCTGGAGCATATTCTTGTTGAGTTGGCATACCTCTACGCATACGATATTCTTTAGCTCTATCAGTTTCACTATCACCCACAACATAATTTACAATATCTTCCCCAGTTTCTGCATATGTTTTTGGTCTAGTTTTTCCCGTAACTTTGTCAGCAACTTCAAGACCTAACATTTGTGGAGTTTCAAAATCACGCAAAGCTTCTCCAGCTTTAAATCCACCATAAGCTACAACTGGAACAAGAGCACCACCTATTGCACCAGATACTAATTGAGTTCCTAAACCTGATACTAAAGGAGCACCTCTCAAAGCATTCATATATACCTGTCCAGCACCAGACATTGCTGACCAATCTGCAACACTTTGTATTTCTTTGCTTAAATTTGGTAATTCATTCATTTCAGTAGCTGGATCCATACCAATATAATCAGTACCTAGTTCTGCACCTCTACGAGCTAATTCACCAGCAACTAAAGGGACAACTAAGGCACCGCCTACTTGTAAAGCAGTTTTTCCAACAGTTGTTGCTGCTGGAATTGGATTTTTTACAGCATATTCAACAGCAGAAACACCTTTTTTTGCCATGTTTACTGCAGATTTTGCAGAATCTACAGGATTCATTACTGTATTGGCTACACCTTTGCCTATACTAGTAAATGTAGGAACTGGATTTGGATTACCAATTAAGTCTGTACGAAGTTCTTTTCCACTAAAAAAAGGAGGAGGAATTACAACTGCTTCGCCTACCATAGCCACTCTTGTGGTTTCTTTACGTTTTCTTTTACTTCTTCTAGATGTCTTTTTGCTATCTGATGTACCAAGATTTTTTAATATATCATTAATTTTATCTTGTGTTGATTGTTGATCAGCAGCATCTTGGAAAGGTTTAATAATATCTTTTACATAATCTCCAGCAGGTTTTGATGTTGTTTCTTTTTTATCAGGAAAATCAGAGAGATCCATTGGTTCATTCATTCCACCAGTGGATTCACTATCATCTTTTATATTATAATCTTCAGCATCTAGTTCAGTTTTTATATCTGGATTAAACGGACTTGGAATTGTATATGAGTATGCTGGTGGTTCTGAAGGAGTTTTTGCTTGTGTATCCATCATCGGAGCAGATATATCACCATACAACTTATCTTGTATAACATTTGGATTAGTTTGTGCTGTATTTAACTTCATTATTCTTTGTAATTCAGCTGCAACATTTTTTCCAGAAGCTCCAACAGATGTAACCAGATTATTAATAATATTGGATACTCCAACACCAGGAGGTTGTCTATAAGTAGAATCTACTTGACCTTCAGGATAAATTGGAGACTCTCCACGGTTAACATCAGGATTTACTCCAGTTTCAGGATAGCGAACACCTGGAGAATTCAGTGATTGTTTTTTCATCCAATCAGATCCGCTTCTCATCATATCTTGAAGTGTATTTGTTGCAGTATCAGTAACAGAACGTTGAGCGTCTGATATACCTGTTCCAGGTTTGGATCGGTCTACATAAGGACTATATCTAATAGGATCAGCAGCTGTTCCACTTCCATACAAATTTTCATCATTATTATCTCTAAGTTGAACATCAAAATTTCCACCACCATCTCCTCGTATAGGTTCTTTAATTGTTCTAGAACCATCTTTGTTTAGAGTATCACTAATTTGATCTATGTAGCCTTGTCTTTTTTCTTTTGTATCTGTAGCATTTTTCAAGGCAGCAGCTTTTTGTTCAGCACCAACAATTCTTCTAGCTTCTGCTCTAATTTCTGCATCTCGTTTAGCTGCTTCCGCATCAATACGTTTTAATGCTGCAGCATCATCGGCATCCCATTGAGCTTTGCCTCGTGATTGTGATGTTGTATTGGCTATGGTACCATCTACAGTATCATACCTAGCCTGTGGAGTTCCAAATTGTGGAATATTGGCTGGTCTACGACGCATGGTATGGTATGCAAGACTATCGTATGCAGGCCCCTGTCCTACACCAGCGGTTGGAGCAACATTTGATTCACCTGAAGAATTTAAATCAAAAAATAATTGTCTGTGTTTTGCATTTCTTGCATCATAATCTTCACCAGTTGCCTTTTTAAAATCATCCTGAGTAACCCAGTACATTGGACTAATTCTTTTATTTGCATTTACAGTAGTTAATGCTCTTTCTTGTCCTGCTGCTTTATCTTGTAGTTGTTGTTGATATGCATCTGGGTTTTCTCTACGAAATTTATCAAGTTTTTTTCTATCATCTATATCTTGTTTATCTCTAACTTTTATTCCCTGTGCTATATTTTCTTCTTTGGTGTGTTCTCTCCAATTCCAATCACCTGCTTTTTCATTTAAATTTTTTGGAGTATTAGCAAAAGCATTTCCATAGACATTACTACCATGTGCTGCACTATGTGAAGCCCCTAAATTCTTAGATTGTTCCATTGCACCAATAGCATTATTAATAGTATTTGGAGAACTAATAGATGGATTAAACGAAGATGGTCTATACAACTCATTCTTGTTTAATACATTTTTTATGTTTTCAACCAATGAAGGAGAATTTTTCTTTTCCTGTGGAACAGGATTTGGAGAATTCCCCATAAATTGCTTGACTTCCCAATAAAATTGTCTATCTTGTTTATTATCCATGGTTATTAAATATTTAGATTTACATAAATACTTAAAGAATATGAAGAAACAAGTACTCTTGCTAAATCAAGACAATACTCCTCTTAATATTATTACTATTGGAAAAGCATACAAACTCATTGCCCGAGATAAAGTTTGGAGTGATGAAAGTAATGAATGTTTTGAAGTTGTCTCTATTTCCAAAATTATAAAGATTCCTAAAGTTTTAATTTTAAAATATTATGTAAAATTGCCTTATAGAAAGGCAGCTTCTTCTAGGCAAAATATTTTACGTAGAGATCAATTTTGTTGTCAATACTGTGGAGTTGCTTTAAATAACAAAGATGCAACAGTTGATCATATTATACCAAAATCAAAAGGTGGTGCATCATCTTGGGTAAATATGGTAGCAGCATGTAGATGCTGTAATTTGGCAAAAGGAAACAGAACCCTTAAAGAAGCCAAAATGGAATTAAAAATCAAACCAAAAGAACCTTCTTATGGATTCTTGTTTGAAGCCATGCTAATTACCTTTAGAAGGAAAAAAAATGCCTAATTATGCTTTTAAATGTGAAAATTGTGACCATACTTTTGATGAAATCTTAAATCTATCAGAGCGTAATACTCCTTTAGAGAAACCCTGCCCAAAGTGCAGTAAAAAGAAAATTATAAAGGATTGGCAAGCAAACACACCATCACTTGCAATGGATTCCACTCTGACACCTTCAAAAGTAGTTGGAAGTCAATTTAAAGACGTAATTGACAAAATTAAGGGTAGCGGTCAAGTACCTAAGAGATTTCATGAAAAATTAGATAATAGTGCCAGAATGAATGCTGGACGTATTGTTCGCTAATTTTTAGACTGAATCATTGCCTTTAAAATATAATAACTGTCGATAACATCCGTAACAGGATTACTCAAAGTTTTCTGATTAAAGACCGATAAAAGATTGGTTTTTGTTTCTATTGAGAAGGCTTCGTACATTGCCTGTTTGTCAGCGTTACCTTTGCCCGTAGCGCATTTCTTGACTCGGGATGGCTCAATGATGGTCACGGGAATGGCGAGCTTGTAGAGCTTATGCTTCAAGATTCCCATATTCTCCGCTAGATTGAATACTCGACCTTTAGAACCGAATGAATATCCTTCTACGGCTATATCTCCAGCCCCAATACAAAGATTGGAAGCCCATTGAGATATAGTGTCAAATCTATCAACATCCAGAATATATTCCTGAAAAGATTCCCCAGTAATATTTGGGGCAATTTTATCAGCATACTTTTTGGTATTTGTCAAATAATAAAAGAAACAATTTTCAAACTTAAATTCTCTACGTTCATCATAAAGACAAAGGCAGGGGCAGGTTATAGAGTAATCAATGCCGATTAACATGTGGAACATATGTACTTATACCTTGGTCAGAAGTGGTGGTTCCTTAGCAGTCTGATGAAGTATACTTCGATTATTTCAAAAGGATTGCGTGGAAGCCCAACCACTTCTGCCTAAAATATTTAGGCATATCGTCTATCTTGTTTCGATGAAGATTTTTCTACACCTCTATATATGGCTTTACCTTCTGGGGTTCCCATCATTTCAAGAGCTTTTACCGGTGCTAGATCTTCACCTGGTCCATTTTGTTGAAGAAGCTTATACATTCTATCTCTATCTTTTTCTATTTCTTCATCTGTTTGATCACTCATAGGATAACTACCTGTTGATTTTAATAATCTACCTTTAATATCTCTCATAAATGCAGGCATTTCAGCTCTACTCCAAAAATAATTATTAGGAGTTTTAAATCTATTATCTGGTGAAGGAGTTGGAGTATCCATCTGATCTAATGCAGTTTTTACAGTCTCTTTTTGTTCTGGAGTCAATTCCCAACTATCTAAAATTCCTCTTTTTTCTAATTCTTCATAACCAGATCCTAAAGCAATTCCACTTGTCGAAGGTTCAATACCATATTTAATAGTAGCAGGAGATTTATATTCTGGTTTTTTTTCTAAATTAGAACTAACTGCATTTTCAACTGCAGCAACTCCTCGTAATTGAGTTCCTATTGCATGTTGACCTTCATGATTCATAACCTGAATATATTGATCCCAATCTTTAATATTATCTTTATTCATATCAATTGTAGTTTCAAAAGTATTTGGCGCATTACTCATTTGATTATCAATTAGTTTTTGAACAGATTGATCAACTGGTAATTGTGGTGTTTTCTTATCTCGTTGAGCTTTATTAAAAGTAGAATATGGATCTAGAAGATGTTGAACATTCCATGTTAATTTAGCATCAACTAATTCAGGGTATTTTACGTTGTTTCTTCCTAAGAAAGCTTCGGGTGGATCAAAGTATCTGTAACCAGTTTTATCAAAATGAGTTATCTCTAATGGCTTATAAAGCATTGCTTCATCATGTTTTGGATCTCTTAAATCTGCATATTGTCTAGCTAATTTTGCTTGATCACTATAATCTAAATCATTTGGTCCAGAACGTTTCAAATATTCTTTTTGTTTTGCTAAAAAGTCATTTCTTTCTTTGGTTTTATCTTTTCCAAATTCTAAAGAAATCATATCAAATGGAGATAATTTTTGATTTTCTTTCTTTACGAACATAGTATTAGCATTATATAAAGTATTTGCAATTCCTGTTATTCTATCAAAATAATCTTGTGAGTCATGATAATTTTCAGGTGGATTTGGATTAACAACTGAAGGAGTTACACCTAACCTTGCATTTCTTGCTTCTTTTTCTCCGGCTTCATTGTGTGCTTGCCATAATGGACTATTTAATTTTTTTCTTTCTCTATAATTTTTTGAAAATGCATAATCAAAAGGATCATTACTACGTAAAAAATTTGTGAAATCATTAAATCTTTGAGATATCTGAGTTCCTTTATCTTTGACTTGTCTTAACAAATCAGTATGCAATGATCCAGCGTCAAGTGGATTATCTGGATTTAATATAGAACCCAACCATCCTTTTTGTCCTAAATCTGGAGGTTGATTCATAGTTCCTGTACTGGAGAATGTCCTGGATGATTTCATATCCTCAGGTGAACGTGGCTCGTTCTCCTTATTACCTGGATCCATCACCGTACTTTCAATATATTTCCTAGTATTATTAAATGCATCTTCAAAAGGAGTTTCATCAATTTCATCAGATAATCCAAATTTTTGATTATTTGCTAAAATTTTCTCATTTTTAAGTTTTAATGCTGTATCATAAGCATCACGATCTGTTCGTGTATATTTTACAGGATTCAAAGCTGTACCAGAAAAATTTACTGGACTTATCATTGAACCATTTTGATTATCAGGAAAATCAGCAAGATCTAATGGTACATTCATACCACCATATTTGGTATCTTCTTGTTTTTCTATTAAGTATTGTTTAAATGACAGCATACCAATATTTATAAACCCCCAGGATTTCTCCTAGGGGTTTATTTGTATGCTCCTCCGACTGGATTTGAACCAGTGACCCGAGAGTTAACAGCTCTCTGCTCTACCAACTGAGCTACAGAGGAAAGTAAATCAGACGATCTGACATCCACCTGCGCTGCAGGCAAACTCCTTTGCGGATTCAGTATTGTCTTCTGCCTCGTATGTAGACAGATCCTTAAAATTAACTTTAACCTTAGGATGTGCTGCATAGGTTGCAGAATCAATCTGCTCAAAGGGTGCCTGAGCGTAGGTGTGACTATCACCACCGGGAAGGAATGCTATTCCTGTTGCAATATCAAAGTTTTCCCAAAGCCAGTTGCCCACTTCAAGGAATTCAGAGTCCTTATAGTTGACGGTGATTGATGGCTTGTGATGACAGAAGTGTTCTTGATAAGTTTTCCACAGATCAAGATGGTCTAATGCACGAAGTTCCTCAGTGGTCATGGTTCCCTTTGGAGCCTTCATAGCAAATGTAAAGACGGCAGTAGAAGTTGGGTTGATCACATCATCCTCGCACGGGACTCCTTGATCCTTCATCAAGTTATATAAAGGATCTTTCTTGTCCAGACGAATTCGGCGGAAATAATAATCCGCATAGCGAGGATGCAGACCCGAGGCAGAGTCCACCAAACACGATGTAGTACCTTCAGGCTTCACGCAAGTCACTGACTTGCTAGGGTTGATTCCCAACTTCTCTGCCCACTTGAGATTCGTCGCAGTCGCATGATCACGAAGAGTCTCAAGAAGACGAACAAGCTTTGGCTTACCTTCTAAGCCACTCGTAAGCTTGTTATCAAAAATTCCTGTCATAGATACTCCAAGTAGTCTTTCCTCTTCACAGTTCTTCTTCCACTCCGGACGAAGATATGGAAAGTGAGTAAAGGTTGATTGAACTGTACCGATGATTGTAGCAATCTCAATCTTTCTCTTCAGTATTGCTGCAGTATCGTCTTGACGAACTACAACTGTAGAAAGATTACAGAATTCAAATGGCTTAAGAATGATCTCGGAACATGGATTAGTTCCATATTCACAGTCAGGATCACGACCAGACTTTTCAGCCTGTTCTTGCAGTGCCTTACGATTGATCATTCCACGTTCACCACTGTGACTATTGTATAGTGATGTCCACTCTTCTAGGAATTGACCCATTGGAGGACGACCATTATAAACAGCAGAGTTATTAGCATAAGAACGAAAGCCAGCCTGTTCCCACCATGCACCGCTCTTGCAAAGAGCCATTTCACGGTCAGCAAGATCGCTCAATGAAATCATAGCAGAACGACGAACACCACCAACAATTACTGCATTAGCAATAGCACAGCAAACATCATGACATTCAAGTGCAGACAGTCTGCGTCCTTGTGCATTGTAGAAAACCTTCACGACAAACTTGAATAGATTGTCTAAAGGTGCGGGACCACTAGCACGACCACCAAAAATTTTAAGTCGTGCACCAGATGGTCGAATCTTTGACAAGTCCCACTTAGGGTGCTTACCAGAATAGAGATCATTAAATAATATTTTAATAGCATCTCCCCAACCTTCCTTTGAATCTTCAACAACAATTACATTATCAAAATTCTTTACAATCTTGCTAGCAACAGTTGGAAGTTTATCAGTGTATTTTCTTTCTACAGAATAGCCAGTACCTGTGCCATTCATAAGAATAACAAATAGTTCTGCAAATGAGTCAATAGAATCAATTGGTAGATAGGAGCAATTGTATAAACAAGTATTGTCGTGATCCAATGCAGGACCGGCAGTCATAAGACTACGCATAGAAGGAAGAACTTCTAAGTTCAGAATTGCTTCCTTGACATCAGGACGTTCTGCAAGTTGTGGAACTTTATTCGTAAAGTATTTCCACCAACGGTCTACACATTCATCCCAAGTCTCACGACGATTTTGGTCATTGAGCCAACGAGAGTAGCGAGAGATAAAAATAAACGATTGAAATGGTGATAAAATTTCTGCCATAGTTAAATCCTTAAGTGGGTGTCTTATTTAGTTGTTAGAGTCTGCCACGAAACCGGGAAAAGGGGAGCAATTAATTTGTCAATTGCTTTTGCATATTCTTGAATTTCCCATTGGGCATGTGCATCGATTCTCAAATTATAAACACGGGCAAATGCATAGAGAGAACCAGTCCATACAAATTCTGTATAAGTTCCTTGTGGTAATATTGAACGGGCTTGCTCAGGAGCAACACCATCTACCAAAAGTTTATTATAAAGATCTAAACATTCTTTTGCAACTCCATCATATTCTTGACGAAGTTTAATACAATGATCCAGATCTTCAATAGGACCACTGCTACCTTGCTTGGCTCCATCAGTAGGAGAATTTCTCCACATAGGAGTATAAATCTCAGGCTCATAAGTGACATACCTACGACTGACTTCATTCATCACAAGACCAACTTGGTGCTTTCCTAGTTGAGCACGAACAAAGATAGGGCACTTGATACGAACACTGATCTGTGGATGACAGAATGGTGTAAAGTGATTATGCTTTGCCAGATAACGAATTAGTTTTGCATCTTTATCAGATAGAGAACGAATTGGAACATGGCTATCAGCATAATCCCAAGAACTTTCTTTATTAAAAGAAACTCTTGCTGCATTTGCCACACTTAAATCCGAACCCATATAATCCACTAGATCAACGTGACCGTGATCTAGGACAAAGTACTTAGTCTGCGCCATTTTTATTTGTGCTATCTCGGTCATCTTCATCCTCATCTACATCTACAAGTTCAACTCTCACACCATCAATCTTTGTAAAGTCTGCAGCGTATTCTCGTGCTCGGGACCATAAACCTGGGTCCATTTCTTTTACATATTCACCAAATCTTTGCACAAAAGTCAGATAGGCTTCACTAGCCTTTAAGATATCTTCTTCTGTCATATCTTCATTATTATCCATTTTAAACCTTCTTCCAGTAAGTATACTTCATTTTAGCTTTAAGTCCAGAATAAACATTATTAATAATCAACTTCATGGTTAGATTCGTTCCATAGACTTTAACCATATCATTGACATCTTTTTTATCAATTTCACTTGGCCAGATTACTACATTTCGTCCAGCATCAATATATCTACCAATTAAATTTACTATTTCAATATTTCTAGGTTCATTATCAAAAACAAAAACTATATTTGCTTTTGCAATTTTTTTAGGAATCGTGTCTAACCAACCTGCACCCTGCATTGCAACTCCATTTGGAATAAACATGGAGTCAATAGGACCTTCTGTAACGTAAACAGTTTCTCTTGGATCTACTTTATCTAGGTTGTACCAAAGCCGTTCTTCGCCGTCTTTCTTGAGGGTAATGTAGCGTATGGAATCCCTCTTTTCTTCAAAGGATCGCCCCTGTACGCCAAGTAGTGACCCATCCTCGTCATAGAACGGTATGACGAGTCTGTCTTCCTTGGTCCCTTCACGGTCAAAATCCGCCATGATCCTACTGAAATCAGCGCAGTAATAAAAACTACTATACTTCTCTTTAGGAATTTCTCTAGATTGAACATATTTTACTGCTTTATGGGTTGGATCGAGTAAGTCAAGCCTTGTTCCGAGATTCGTGAACATAGGTTCACGCACAATTGCTTCCTCTCGTTCAATCGGTTCTGGATTTTTGTCCTTGAAATTTTCAAACGCATATTCTTTGCAGAGAGATGGGCTGATACTTTCAAGAACAGAATATAAATTACAAGCAATACCGCAATTGTGACATTTATAAACATATTTTCCTTTGTTCTCAAAGAAATATCCCCTTGTCTTGGATCTATTTTTCTTTGAGTCACCACATGCGAAACATCTGCATGTGGCTAGGTTATCTTTCTTCCACTTAAACTTCTGAAGTGAACCAGAAACCATATTCACATATTTCTTATCAATATATATGCTCATTTTGGTGCGTCTTGAAAAACCCAGTTTAATGCCTTGTTCTTTTTAATTCCAAAATCATCTGAAAATACTAGTGGACCAGAACCTGATCCAAAACTTTCTTCATTTGTATTGTTGGCATTGACAAGATTATTATTTGAATTTTCTACATCATAGAACTTCATCTTGGATTTGTTTACACCAATAAGAAACTTACGATTCTTAGTTGTATCATTACCACGGTTCTTTAACTGCTTCACCATGAGTTGACCATTCTGTGCTAACTCTTCAGTCTCAATGAGTGCAATGAAGAAGTCTGTAGTTTGTGGTAGACCAAAACTTTCAGATGTGTCTGTCATCTCCATGTCACTGCTCTTTGCACCTTCACGATTTACCTGAGTGGCAGACCATAGTGGTACATTGAACTGCTTGGCAAGACCACGAAGTTCTTCTGCAATACCCTTTACATAGGTGTAACTATTCATACCGTTGCCCATCTTGAATCTTGCACATGAGCAGATGTTTAGATAATCAACAATAATAATATCAGGCTTGAACTTCTTCTTGATCTTCAGTTCTTCCATAAGATTACGGAAGTGTGTGACATTGGCAGCAGCAGTAGGATATTCTTTAATAATAAGTTTACCACGGCAAGTCTTCTTGAGATTGTTTACCTTGTTCTCGTACATAGCAAGAGGCATCTTCTCAAGAACATGAATGTCTGTATCTAAAAGATTTGCATCAATACGTTTAGCAATTTCTTCTTCAGACATTTCAAGTGTGATATACAGCACATTCAAATTCTGTGTAAGACACGCAGCAGCATGATGGCATAAGAATGCACTCTTACCAACACCCGATGCTGCCATGACAACGTTGAGAGTCTTCTTGCGAACTCCACCACCGGTGATGAGATTAAACATCTCAAGATCAAATGGTACACGCTCTTCTACACGATGATAGTACTCATAGCGTTCATCAACATCTTCAAAGAAGTCGTGTCCTACCCGAGTATCAAAGGATACAGACAGAGCCTTAGACATGATCTCAGGAATTGCATTCTGAGTCTGTTCCTTATCCTTACCTTCAATGATACCAATGGATGCCATGATACCATTGTAAATGGCTTTCTCTTTGCAGAACTTTTCAGTATGTTCTACAAGCCACTCAGTATCAGACTTCTCACCTTCCTTATACATCTCATCAGAGATAGCAACACACTTCTTGAATTCACTTTCTCCAAGAGTCTTGTCATCTCCAAGTGAAATGAGTACAGCATCCTTAGTAGGAATGTTATTGTACTTGAGAAGAAACTTACTTACGATATTGAATACAGTCTTTTCAGACTTGTCGTGAAAGTATTCATCCTGAAGGAACGGGACAACCTTGCGAGCATAGTCCTCATTGAGGACCAAGTTCTTTAAAATAACTGTTTCCATGTTTTTAGTATATCACTGATTTAGGGTTTGTCCAGTGGATCTTCATGAACATCTGATTCAAGATCTCTGGGTTCTGCTTCTACTTGATTTTCTACAATATTAACAAATATTTCACCAGCAATATTTGTAAAATCTTTATCTTGTTGATCAAATCCATCTGGTGATGTAATGATTTCAATATCCATCGTTACATTTAATTCGTCATTATCAGTTTCTTTAAAGGAAATTTGCCCATAACGATAAATGATGCCAGAAAATTTACCCGATGTAATTTCAATAGGGCAAGTTTGTGTACTGTCTATTGATACTTCAGGAATAAATTTATATTCAACTGCCTTGCCCATACTTAAATCCTTTTTGAATTTCTATATCCAACTTGTCAAGAATATCTTTTGTAAAATACTTTTCAGGATCTTCATCTATATTTTTCTCAAATGCTTTTGTACCATCTGGAAGTTCTACTCGTGTCGAAACCTTCTTGAATATATTATACTCAATTGCAAGGTCTGTCAAGCCATAATATCTACTTAATCCAGACGTATAGTTAAGTCTTGTCTGAACATGCATATTTTCTTTGACAAAACGATTCTTATAATTGGTACATTTAATAAAGTTACCAACGATACCATCATCAGTCTTGTCCTTACTCTTTGATAACATGATGATGTTACTTGCTGCATACTTAATACCAGTACCACCACCAAGATCCTTAGTAGGAACATATGAACCAATAACTTGATATGTATGGTTTGTAAGAAGAAGTGGTATCTTTGCCTTACCAAGTTTCAATGTAAGAACACGGAAAGTAGCCTTAGTAAGTTGTGCCTTGGTCATATCACGCACATCCTTACCTTCAGCAGAATCATTCATTTCTTTGTTTGTCGATAACATTCCCAAAGAATCAAGAACCATAAAGATTGGCTTGCGGTCTTCTTCAGGTGTTTCAAGTACATCATTGACGATCTTGAGAGCCTGGTTCTTGAACTCTTCGATTGTTGCAACAGGAACAACTGCAATTCTTTTGGAATCAATTCCCCGCTGTGCAAACATGTCTGAAGTGATTGCTTGCTCCGTGTCAAAGTAGATGACAACACCATCTTTGTGGTCTTTGAGAAATTGCGTAGCGATTCCAATTGCATAGAAAGTTTTTCCAGTAGCAGGATCTCCTGCAAGACAAGAGATTTTGTTTGCTGGTAGTCCACCATATATAGATCCTGAAAGCAAAGCATTCAGAACATATGAACCAGTATCAATAAAGCCTGTAACATCAGCCCCATCAATACCATCGGCTACAATGGCTGCATCAGGATTGTTTAATTTGCTTAGTAGATTTGTTAGATACTTTGACATTCTTTTCCTTTTCTTTTTGTGCGTGTTTCCAATTTTCGTTTTCCCAATACTGAGATGCCTCTACAGCATCACTAAGTCTGTGATAACACTTTTCAAGTAAATCTTCAATAGCAATAATTCTTTTATATAGATCAGTACTATTTTCTTTACTGAATTCTGGTTTACTATTTAACTTAGTACCCCGATACTCACAGTGTGACCGGTACTCATGCATTAACAACTTAAATGGCATCTCTTCAATTGAATCTATAAATTCTTGATATGGAATTCTTAAAATATTATATTCATATTGCCACGGAATTGTTTTAGTAATAGTAACTTTAGATTTCTTTGTCACTTTGCTTCTTACCTTTCTTATAATTTTTGGTTGTAATGATAATCCGCGCATAGTTTTCTTCAACTATGGTGTCATCAATAGTAATTGATTCTACGATTACGTCATCTACGTCATTGACAATGTCAAGTAGTCTAGCACCAACCATAACGCATGGACCACCTTCAAAGTCAAATAAACCATCGCCACCCCTAGAAAATAAGGTGTGACCTTCGATACTATAGTTTCCGTCTTTACGTTTTGTGAGGATTCGTTCATCACCATATCTAGATTTAAAGGTCTTTACCATTTCTTAACTTTCCATTTCAATAAAAGATTTTAGATCTGTCTTCAAATCTTTAATTTCTTCATTCAATGAAGTAATTTCTTCACGCAATTTTTTAATTATATCGTCTTTTATTTTAATAATTGGATAGTCTATAGTAGGAGGTTTTGCCTTTGTATAGTGATTATACTTTTTTTGATAATTTTGCATAAATGTTACTTCAAATTCCTTGATTGTTTGTTTTTCTATTCTCTCATTCATATTATCATTATAACTCATCCAAAGAAGGATTCAAGTGTTACTTGTTGATTTATTGACCACTTAATTGCTTGTAAAATATTGTCAAGAGGTTCACCAAAAGTTTTATCAAATTGTTTCTTTCGATCAATATACTTTTCAAGATTAAATTGTGGAGGAGCCTTGCCAATGAATCCCATTACTGCATCTCTGCCGCCCATACCATATGGATTTGGAACACGAACAAATATAAACTTGATCTTGTCGTTTTCCTTAATAGGTGGAAGTTCTTTATCCAAATTTATCTTCTTGACGTATGCATTGTGTAACAATGCAGCCTTGGTAGCAATCGGGGTACCTGACTTATATATGTCTGAGAAGTCAGTATACTTGCTGATACCCTTAACACCCCGAGGAGATGCTATAACATCTATAGGTAGTTCCATAAATTCATCATAAAATGCATCCACATACTTACGCAACTCCTCGGGGGTCTTGGTCATGATGATCATGATGCAATCTTTGAGTTTAGTACGAACAATACCGGGAGTACTGCTTCGTGCTGTCTCAAGACCCATGATCTTTAACTTTGGTTCACTGAAGCGAACACCTTCAAGATCTGTCATCAGTAACGCATATCGCTTCTTGGCAATAAACATTCCACTTGATGCAATGGCTTCACGCTTGAATGAAATCTTGTTGGTGAGACAATTAAGTTTCGTGGTCAACTCTTTCATTGTCCCAGTCAATTCTTTTTGAATATTCTTTTCACAGATATTATCAATAAAGGTTGTGATGTCACCGATATCACTCTTGCTAGAAACTTTAGTAATAATATCTTCAAGATTTAGATAAACAGAATCTGTATCAACGGCAATAACATAATCCTTTGAGTCAGTATTCTTCATAACTCTATTGATATAGGCATTCATCTGATCTTCAGCAGATCGAATGATAACCTGACCAGTAACAGTAACTGCAGTTGCGAGTTCCGGAGAAGAGTATGTGAATGCAGGATTACCAAGACAGCCATACAGACTGTTTGCTAGAATCTTCTTAACAGACTGACGAATCTTAAGAGCCGCAATCAAGGGAGTAAGTTTCTTATCCTTGGAGATTTCATATTCTTTTTCCAACTTAATCATCTTCTTCTTGGCTTCTTGTCGTTGATTGAAAGTGATCTCAATCAAAGTAGGAATGAATCCCTTGACGCTATTGGAGAAGACTGAACCATTGCATGCCAAGCATGCATTCTGATCAATAGCATCTTGAATCATGTCTGGAATCTCTTTGCGTTTACTACGCAAAAAGTCATCTGCATTCAATGATGAATTCTTGACAATGCATGTCTCGGGTGAAATGTTCCAACCAATGATAATAGATGGATATAGAGATGTTGCATCGAAACTCACAACATTTTTATACAGACCAGGAATTACATCCTTGACATATGCACCAATGAACTGATCATCCTTGGCATACTTTGTCTTTAATGGTGGAACAATGTTTTGCTTGGCAAGATAGTCACAACAAATGGTTTCCCAAATACGTGTGGCGAAGAAGACGGTATCAAAGGTGATCTTGGCTTCATATGCAATCGAAACTGCAAGATCAATTAACTTTAATTTATCCTCAAGTCGCTCAACCAAGACCACGTCTTGGACATTGTACTCAGCAAACTTTTGAAAGTTTTGCGTATAAAACTCACGCAACGACCCATATTCGGTATAGTCCAGTTTTTGTTCATCTAGTTCTACCTTTGCTATATTATTTAGAGCGTAACTCTCCTGGTTGGTTCCAGAAAATTTCTTATATAAATCCATGTAATCCAGGATGGTATATCCCGGAAACTCATATAGAGTATAGTCTTTACCACCAATATTGGTAATACGCATCTTCATGAAGCCAAAGGGCATCCATGCCTGAATCTCCTTTTCTTCAAAGAAGAGTTTGGCACGACCAATGATATAGGGCATATCAAAGAGTTTGATGTTCCAGCCAGTCAGAATATCTGCATCACATTGACGAAGAATGTCAAAGATCTTCTTGATCAACTCCTTCTCGGATGCAACAAGCACAACTCTACAATCCGGAAGGTTCAGGGGTTTCATGGTGATAACATAATTGACACCAGAGATACGAATCGTCACCAAGTTGATGCGTTCATTAGGCGCATCAAGATTGGGAAACCCCCCTTCCGTCTCACATTCAAGGTCCAAGTAGGCTACTTTGATCTTGGAAAGATCGTATTCCACCTCAGACGGATAAGTCTCCATGATATATTGAGTGATGAAATCAGTGTTTCCATAAATTGGACAATCTTCTAGTTCTCTGTATTGATCAAGGAATTCACGAGCCTCATACAAATTCTCAAACTTAATACGACCAACATTGACACCGGTCAAGGTTTTGTGTTTACTGGGAGTGTCAGTACGCATATACAATGATGGCTTATAGGTAACGGTATCCGTAAAACGAACACCGTTGTTATAGCCACGAACAAGAACCTTGTTCCCCTTAAGTGCACATGCTGTATAAAATTTCATTATTTTGTTTCTTTATCTTCCAGCAATCCCTGAAGTAGAATCATATAGTTAATTACGTCAAGAATGCTGTCTTGAACAGTCTCATTTCCCACTTTTAATTCACCCTTCTTGAGGAAGGTGGAAATACGTGAGATTTTATCGACTACTCGCAACATTAACCCTTCTTCGGCACTTGCAAAGCCAAGAATCTCTCCTCTCTTAAAATTAGCAAACGGATCTGTTCCGGATGCATAATCTGCGGACTTGTGACGCATTATTACTAATGCTCGGCGGCAAACGTCTTCGTGTAGTTGAAATAGTTCATCTCTAGTCATGGCAGTAGTATATACCCTATTATGGGGATGTCAAGAATATAAATATTAATGCACCCAATGGAGTTTTAAAATATGCTGTTATCTCTCATCGATTATACCAAATTTATAGACATTATTTCTCTTATTATGGTAGGTGTAATCGGTGGTGTATATGGAATTATGAAATTTGTAAAGTCTAGAATAAAAACAGACAATTATATTGCAATACATACCGAAATACATGAATTATTAACAGAACTTAGAATTACCACTAAGTCCATGAGAGCAAGTATTTTACAGTTTCATAACGGGGAATATACAATGGATGGAATTTCCATGCGTAAATTTTCTGTAACTCACGAATCAACTCACAAAGGTTATACCTCACAGGTAGGGCTTCTCAAAGGAAGTTTATGTTCAATGTTTATTCCCTTATTAGTCCATGTAGTAGAAAACAAAAGTTTAATTTATCCTCTTCGATCATTACCTGAAAGTTACACTAAAGGGTTCTTTGAAGATGAAAACGTTTCAGATTATGCGTGTCTTCCATTAAAAAACAAAGGAGCAAATGTTGGATTTGTTTTGCTTCAATGGAATGAAAAATTTGAACCACAGATGGAAGAACATGATATTTTAATGAAACATTTCAAGGCTATCAAAGAGTCAATCGAGATTCAACTTTCACATCAAAAGAACTGAGGTATATTATGTCTGAACAACTCATATCATTAATTGGTGGAACTGCTACTGGATTTCTTTTCAAATACTGGGCTCAACGGGCTCAAGATCAAAAAGAAATGTTTGAGCAAATGCTCAAGGCAAATACTCAAACTACTGAAAATCAAGATAAGGCTGTCCAGCGTGTACCAATTGACGTTGGTAAGAACGTTCGCCGCCTTATTGTACTTTCCTGTCTCTTTGCAGTTGTGGCTGCTCCATTCGTCTTACCGTTCTTTGGGATTCCTACATTTGTAGAAATTTCACAGAAACAACCTGATTCGATCTTTGGATTTATCCCAGAAACAACTCGTAAATACTTTATTGAAATTCCAGGATATTTCTTGGCTGAAGAAAACCGTCAAGTTCTACTTGCCGTTGTTGGGTTCTACTTTGGTTCAGCAGCAGGGAGCAACAAATGAAATATTTACTTCCAATCATTATTTTTCTCGCCTCATGCACAAGTCCTGAATTTGTCACATTAAAGACAAAGACTGGTGAACATATTCACACAGTCTCTGAAAATTCTTTTTTCAATACTCCAGACAAGGCATCAGAATGGGCATTCTGGTATTTTCCAGTTGTCGTATTCGTAGTCTGGTTGGTCTGGAAAGAATTTAAGTCAATTAAATTTTCTAAAAAGAAATCAACTGACTCCAGTACTACCGAACCCACCGATACGATCTGACTTCAGACTCGGTTCTGTATAAATTTCCATGAGTCTTGGCTGTTCGTACTTCACTAGTTCACCCTGTGCAATACGATCTCTATCATAGATTCTAACAGGATCTGTGCTAGTATTAATCATGATAAGTTTGGTCTCATAGGTGTAATCTTCGTCTACTACACCTTCGCAATTTGCAAGCGTAAGACCGTATTTAAGAGCCATTCCAGATCTAGGGTGTATTCGGACAGAATATCCTTGGGGCACATTAAAAGTCAAGCCTGTGCGAACTAGAGCCCTTTCAGAAGGCATTAGGGTAATGTATTGACCCTTTTCTCCATCATGGTCTGGAAGAAACAAATTTTCCTTTTTTCCGTCATAAATTTTTACTTTTTCATTTGCTGGAATATATGCGGCAAGGTCAAAACATGCAGCCATTCTGGTCTGAAAATTTGGATCTGGAATATTTGGAGAAACTTTGAAGTAGTCTAGGAACATGCAACTATTATATCATGTAATAATCAAATGTCAAACATCTATTGAACCTTGAAATTCATCAAGTGTTTTGAGATAATCATATGCAGACTTAAATGGATTTGCTGTGTCTAATACACTATTGGCAAAATAAGTGTTCCAGGCTTCACCAGAAACACCATATGATTTTGCATACACATTTCGTTTACCATCTTGTTTGGTCTGTTCATTTAAATATAACAATACACTAATTTGTGTATTTGTATTTTTATAAATTTCAACATTATTTACAACCCAATAGTTTGCTTCATATCCATTATCTAAAGTTATTGATTTTTCAAGTGCCATATTATTTCCTTTAATTAAGTTATTTCAAGTACAGAAACCAAGGTATGAAAATATCCTGTTAAACCTGATGTTGCTCTGAGCGTGTTACCAGATTCTAAAACCAATGGAGCATCCAATACCTGTAATGATGTGCCTGGATTAATGTAGACATTACTTATAACTGAATAAGCAGTCGATCCCTTTAACATTTCTACAGTTATTGTTGTTGATGCGTTTGCATTAACATTGCTAACATTAACAGCATTTACTAATGCGGTTCCAGTAACACCTGCATAAATTGAAGTTGCTGCTGTAGTACCTAAAATTGTTCCAAAACTTTTATATGTTTCTGGCATGTGATTGTCCTATGTTATTTATGGAATCGGTGGTGGGATGTATGGTGGAGTTGGAACAGGTGGTGCGGGTGGTGTTGGGATTGGAATTCCAAAATAATTATATGCTTCTTCTTCGGTATCAAACCAATACCATCCTTCAATAGGATAAGTATAGGTATCTTTTTGTGCTTTGTATAGACTATATGAACCACCCAAAACAAAATTAGGTCCATTTAAAACCATACCGGAATCATTTTTAAAAAATCCTGAAGTATCCATAATTTATCCTGTTACAGTCCATCCTTTATTGGTGGCAATAGAGGGAGTATCGGTTGCAGCTCCCCAGTTTCCTGTTATGGTAATAGTTTTAGCTCCGGCTCCACTGGCTCCTACAGTAGCCAGACTTGTATATAAAGCATTCAAAGCCGTTGCACCCATTTGACAGTTTGTAAAATTTACATTTTGTCCAATTCCCGTAATACCACAACTTTGTAATGAACTTAAATTATTAAAAGCTGGCATAACCGCACCAGAACTTACACCCATTGTTGGAATAATTTTTAAAGCTTGACAAGATGTAAACATATTAGTTAGTGTTGGAGCACCGGTTAAGGTTAATCCTGTAAATGTTCTAAGTGATCCAGCCAGTTCTGCAAAACTTGTAAAGTTAGTTCCTGCACTTGTATTAATAGCTGGCAAAGTCTGTAATGATAAAGTATAATAAAACATTTGTGTAAAATTTTGCCCTAATAAAGTATTGAAATTAGGAATTGATACTAATGCGCTAGCATAACTAAACATATAACTAAAATTTGTTACCTTGGACGTATCAAACAAAGGAAGAGTTTTTAAAGATGAACAACCAGAAAACATTTCCGAACAGGTTGTAGCATTAGAAGTATTTGTTATTATAGGTGCTTCCACCAATGACGCACAACTAAGAAAAAGTTGACCTATATTTGTTAAAGATGAACTAGTTGTTAAAGTTCCAATCTTTTTAATACCTCTACAATTTCCAAACATATAACTTATGTTTGTTGCTACTGGTAAATTAAATGGAGGAGCTTCAACAAGATTATAACAATTATAAAACATCAAATAGGTAGTAGTGGCTTTATTCAAATTGTAAGGAGGACAATATCTAACACTCTGGGCACCATAAGCAAAAACATCAAAACTTGTTCCATTAGAGGTATCCATCCATGGAAGATATTGAAGAGAACTGCAATTATAGAACATATATCCAAAAGTAGTACACTTTGATGTATTCAAAATTTGAGGAATTTTTGTTAAAGAAAAACAATGGTAGAACATTCCATATACATTCGTAACATTCTCTGTTGGTGTATTTACTACTTCTTGTAATGAATAGCACCACCAAAAAAATAAATTATAGCTGGATACAGTACTTGTTCCAATCCAGTTAAATCGTTCTAAAATACCATGTTGAACATAACCAGCACCATTTCCACTGAAAGCTACAGATGTTACATTTGGTGCAGATATCAATATATCTAAAAATCCAGATGAATATTGATTTGTTACTACACAGGAAGGATGTTGATGATCACGAAAATTAAATAAAGTAATAGTTGCACCACCAGTTGTTGGTGTTATCGTAATCATAGCCATTCGATAACCTCTACTGCTTGGCGTAGGATTAACTACACCGACAGTAGCATAATCATAATTTCTTGAAGCAACATTTCCACTTGTATAGGAAGTAGTCGTTCCATCTCCCCAATCAACTGTATATGTGCCAGTATCTGTTGTAATTCTAAATGATACAAAGTTAGTACCAGTATCAAAGACTGCATGAAGAATACAAATCTTTTGATCTCCTACATTTACTGTAGGCATTGCAAGCCAGTCAGAAGGTCTTACATATGGAGCAGTAATAAAATAAGATTTTAATCCAGTATTTTTATTATTGTTTAATACACCATTGGAACCATTATTTAAATTATTACTTCCAATTACACCATTATTTGTACGGTTACTTCTACTCTTCATAAAAACCAACTCCTAGCATTACTAGTAAGTATATAGCCATTTGCTTGAACATTATTGGTAAAGGTAATACCACCTGCAGCACTAATACCAGCAGTACTGAAGAGTGCACCATTTTGGTCAATACCTGCAACCATATTGGTTGTAGTAAAACTACCTGATAACTGTTGACCATCACTTGTTTGTTTATATGCTGCAAAGATTGGTACTGATTGTGTTGGAGCCGAATTTATTCTTAATGCGGGTCTACCAGCTTGGTAATTATAAGAATTATTAAAATCGGAATATCCAAATATATGAAATCTTTCATTATTTGGAGAAAAATCAACAGTTCCATTACCAGATCCTATTACATTTCCACCAATTTGGAATAGTCCATTTTTTAACCACATACCACCATTGGTAGCTGATGTAGATGGAATAAATTGTAAAAATGCTGATGTTGGACCAAAGAGGAACCCAGTGCTTCCTGTTAGATAACCATTTAAAGTAATACCACCAGAAGCACTAAGTCCACCAGCAAAACTTGCAAGACCTGTATGGGATGAGGTGCTTGTCATTGCTACGGTATTAGAAAATGTAGAAGGAGAACTAACATCAAAAGACGAAGAGCTTACACGAACAGTTGCTCCAGCAACACCACCAAGTGTAATACCACCCAAAATAAAAACTTTACTAGAAGTATTTGCTGATCCAATTGTTATTTGGGAATCTGCACCACCACTAAGATTTCCTGCTATATTAATTGTTTTTGTGCCAGAAAATGATGTTTCATTCCCTATATTAAGTGTAAAACCTGAAGATTGTGTATTTAAAATATTAAGAGTAGTAGCATTTGCATTAAACAGTGTTGCAGTTGTTGATGTAGTTGTGATATCACCACCGTTTACTGCAATATCACCAGAGAATGTTGCAGTGGTTCCCTGTAATGTTCCGGAAAGAGTTACACCACCAGCAGCACTAATGCCTTTTGATGCGCTCAATAGTCCAGTAAAGGAAGCAGTGACACCAGTAATAGGTCCTGCAAAATTATTTGTATAACCAGCTTGCTGTGAGTTGATACCATTGTTAAAAACATGTTGAGCACCACTATATACATATGTTGGAGTTACCGAAAATTGATCACCACCAGATGCATGAAATATAATTGAACTACCAACATCACTCGTTGGTGTTGCTAGATGTAGATTAGCACCATAAAGATATCCACCATCATTAAAAATCCCCTTTGCTGTTATAGCAACGCCACCACTTTCATCAAGACCTAATCCATAAACACCTCTTTCAAACTCCAATCCCATTGCTTGTTGATTACCAAAAAGATCATTTCCATTTGTTGCACCTGATAGAGTGAATATATCTGTAATTTGACCAAGATATCCTACAGTAAGTCCAAAATAATTATTTGCAGTAACACCAGAGCCATAACGAAACTGAATGTTTCCTGTGGTTCCTGCATAGGTGGTTACGGAACCTGTTGCACCATTGACCGAAGTAACAATATTTGGTGCAGAGATGTTACCACTAAAGGTTGCACCAGAAGCACTAATGCCTGCAGAGAACGATTGTAGCGCACTAAATGATTGCGTTATACCAAGACCAGCAATAGTAGTTGAAGTAGTGGGAAAGGTAACAACAGCAGAACCCGAACCAGCAATGGTTACATCTCCACCAGTAATACCCAGTTTTCTAACTGTAGTACCACCTGAGATGTCAAATCCATCTGCATTGTTTGTAATATCGAGATTGACTGATGATTGCTTTGCCATATGTGCTACCTATATTTATAGACCAAATCTTCCTTTAAAAGTATTAAAGTTTGTGGTAATTTCGCCTGCCGACAAAGCGCGATTATAAACTGAAACTTGATTAATTCTTGCAGTAGCATATTCACCAGCAATAGGATCTCCACCAACATAAAATGGCATAGCACTAGTCCTCAAATCTGGTTGATCAGCGTCTCGTAATCCTACTTGTGTGCCATTTACATAAAGTTTCATGTTAGATGTTCCGCTTTGTGTCCCGTCATAAATTGCGGTGATATTTTGCCAGACATTGAGAGTGAACAGATAAAATACTTCAGCAGGATACATCTCAAATTTTTGAGTGGTTAATTTGTAAAACTGTAATGGTGTAGTTCCTCTGTAGCCCATGAGAACATAGCCATCTTGATTTGCAGTAGGATATGTCCAGATGTCCCAAGTAAAAGCCGTAGCTGCTGATTGCACTGGTGTTTGATAAGTGAAACTGGTTCTCTGTGTTCCACCACTTCCGAAACTAAGATAACTACTGGCTCCAGCAGATACATATGTAGGACTATTAACTATTGTACCGTTATTACCATTACCACTTAAATCAGTCCAAGTAGTTCCCGATCCAGAATAACTTGCAACATTTCCTGCATCAAGATTGAGAACCAAACCTGATCTAATAACAGTAGGTGTATTAGTAATACTCCGCACACCAGTCATGGAAGATATTCCTGTAAATACACTCATACGATTGTGATATTTCCTACTGAACTAAGAACATTCCATTCATTATCGGCAACACAGCATATCAATTCAACAGCATCTCTTGCCAATGTACTTTGAATATATCCACTAACACCTACTGTGGTATCAATATTTCCGAAATGAATGACTTCAGATGCATTTTGTGCAATCTTCCAACCACTTGCAGTCATTCCACTTACACGAAGTACAGAACCAACTGCTGCCGTGGTTGGAAGAGTAAGTGTAAGAAGAGTTGCCTTGTTTGTAAAATATCCTTTGTTTATTACTGCGGTTTGATCGGCAGTAATGACTGACCATGGAACTGCATCGGCAAGCACATCACCCGTAAGTCCATTGAATGAAGTAACGACACCACTAGTAAGCGCAACTGTACCAGACGCATCAGGAAGTGAAATTGTACGAGCTGCTGTTGGGTCTACTACAGTTAGTGTAGTTTCATTAGCATTATCGGATGCACCTTCAAATATTATATTAACGGGGATAAAATCTTCACTATTGGTTGTTTTTGTACCAAGATAGAGATCACCACCAGAAATTTGAACTTGCCCTTGTGCATTACCACCATTTGTTACAACCAATGATGTCAATGATCCAAAATTGAGTCCACTTGTAGTGGGTGTTAATAAAAGATTACCGTATGGAGAAATTGCAAGATAATTTGTTGTTCCACTATTTGTTTGAATAGTATTATTTGTATTACCTAAAGTAAGCGTAGAATTTCTAATAGATGCAGTACCTGAAGTACCACCCATTGTCAAAGTAGTAGCAGCACCACCCAAATTCAATGTAGTTGCAGTTGTGTTTACGAGAGCAAATGAGGTACTTGCAGTTGTTATACTTGTTGTTATAGTTGGGCTTGTATTGAATACTAGTACACCACCACCACCAGTTTCATTGGAAATAATCGAAGCAAGTTGTGCTGATGTAGTTGATGCAAATTGTGCTAAAGTATCAGTTGTACGAGCAATATTTATAACAGTACCAGTTAAACCATTTACCGTTAAAACACCAGTATTACTGAATGTTAATGTGTTTCCAGACAAACTCAGATCAATTCCGTTGCCGTTGGTAATTCCAACAGCACCAGTAAGACCACGAATAGATGCTACACCAGTAACCGCACCTGTGAGTCCATTAAATGAAATTACATAATTGGTTGGTATTTCACCAGTTGCACCAGTGTTACCTTGAGGACCAGTACCACCAGTGTTACCAGTAGTTCCCTGAATACCTTGTGGACCAGTACCACCAGTGTTACCAGTTACTCCATTAGTACCGTTGTTACCAGTATTTCCTTGTGGACCAGTGGGACCAGTGGGACCAGTGTTACCAATGGTTCCAGTTGGACCTGCGGGACCCGTGGGACCAAGCTGAGTATACATAACCTGATTTGCTGAAAGAATTACAGAAGGAATTGCCGGTCTAGTTGGGTTTGTTCCTGCTGGATCTGCGATAAATTCTAAACGAGTATCAGATGTTCTCCACATTAATTCAACATAATCATTAGCATCAACTTGCAACATGTAGTTCCAAGCAGCAACGGTTTTAGCTGCTGCTGCACCACCCGAAACAGTTACAATGGTGTTACTATCTGCAATATCTGTTCCGTTTTTACGGAACCATATATCAATAGTGTCTGTACCAGATCCAGAAACTCTATCAGCCTGTGCAGAAAACTCAATGTTATATACGCCAGGATAACTGAATGTAATTCTTGAATTGGAAACAATACTTACACCATTAGAATTTGGATCTGTATTATTGTAAGTAATTGCATAAGCAAGTGTTGTACCTGCTGCTGCTTGGTCTTGAGTTGACCAGAAACTACCCCAGTATCCTAAAGCTCCACCTGCACCAGTAGCACCAGTGTTTCCATTATTACCAGTATTACCTTGTGGACCTGTTGGACCAGTATTACCAGTGTTTCCTTGAGGACCAGTACCACCGGTGTTACCAGTAGCACCAGTATTACCACCACCACCTCCACCACCAGTATAGGCAATTGTTAGTGTATTGCCTGTTGGTGTTACAGATATAGAAGTTCCTGCAGCAATATTAATTGATCCACAAAGACCATTTAATTTTGAAACATATTGCGTCAGACCACCTGCAGGACTATAAACATCCCATGCAATACCGTTCCATTGCCATGAACGACCACCATATGAGTAAATTTCATTAAGTGCTGGTGATGTAGGAAAATCTAATGCCATGTGTTAATATTTATGTTATATTGCATACTTACCAGAACTTAAGAGTACGCCACATTTCCTGACCAGTATGACGCATGACGTACAGATATGTTAAACCATCAACAGTTTTTACAATTTCAAATTTATTGCTGAGGGTTGCTGTGCTATGAGCATACGGAATAGATGTTGCTGTTTCTACTTGGAACTTAGAAAGGTCTAGTTGATAAATGCGGTTTGTAGCATCTTTGGTGAAGTAATACGAATCAACTCCGTCATAGACATACATGGAACCTGTAGTCAAAGTAGTTGTAATTGGTGTAATGAATGGCGTGAGTTCCCAAGTTGATGTTGGGATATCAAATATATCAAAAATATTTGAAGCACCACCACGGGGAGAAATCAACCATCTTCCTTTTTTATCTACATCAGAAACACCAAACAGCCATTTTATATCAATACCTGTGCTTCTTGCTGGAATTTCATAAATTGCATAGAACGTAGTTATGTCGTTTGAAGACAATGAAGGTATAGTAATTACTGTCCCAGTATTTGACGTTACTGAAACTTCTACGGTTGTTGTACCACCAGAAGAAGAAGCGGTTCCTGCAATATAACGAATTCTTTTTCCTGCCAGATAGTTTGTTGGGAAATTTTTATTTGCATCAGTAACAGTTGTTGTTCCTGCACCAGTAGTTACTATTCCATACGAGTCCATAATCTCATACTTTGAAGTTGCATCTGGTGTTGCAACGTTCCAAGAAGCCACGGTTAGAGTAGTTGCACTGTTGGAAGTGATTACAACATCATTTCCTTCTCCCGTTCCTGAAACAATTCTGACACGGCAGTTTTGATATTGATTGATTCTCCAGTTTTTGGTTGTGTCAACCAAAGTTGTCGATGATCCTGAAGTCGCCCAACCCAACGGAGATCTTTCTGCTACTTTATCAATGCACATTGCACCGAATGGTCGTGCTTCTTGAATTATGTAACGAGATGTTCCGTTTGTCATTGCTGAAATTGCAGATGACAAAGTTAATGTTGTTGCAGTATTTGCGGTAATACGTTTGGCACCCAAGTTAGTTGGAGACGTTCCCGGTGCTTGTACAAATACCACTCTTCCGACATGTTCGTTTGTATTCCAATTTTGAGAAGCATCTACAATCAAAGATGTGGTGAGTGAGCTGGCCGCAGTTGGGCTTTGTGTTGCGGCAGAATTTGCAGCAATGCTAAATGCGGTTAGAGAGTTTGTTCCTATGACTGCAAATGTATTGTTAAAAGTTGTTTCTGTGGCACAACCAGCAATAGTAACAAATTCACCATGCCTGAAATCGTGATTTACTGCTGTAACTACGTTTCCTACTTTTCCAACAGTAAGAGTTATTGTAAGACCAGAACCAGCACCACCTGAAGTGGTTGAAGAACCGTTTGCATAACCGCTTCCAGATGCAGCAAGTTGCAAAGATGTTACTAGACCACCACCAGTGACTCCGGTAACATATACTTGACCGTTTGATCCTGTGGTTGTACAAGTAACTAAATCTCCTACCACATAGTTTGTTCCTGCTGCATTTACTGCAACGCTTAAAATACCGCTTGCGCTGTATGTTATGCTTGTTATTGCATATCCTTCATGTGGTGGTCCATAGGAACCAGTATTTCCGGCAGCAGGAGTTGCAGAAATTTGTCTAGCGACACCAGTATCTACGATTGGCGCACTTGACCACAAATCATTTTCAACCGAATATTGATACAGTGCTGATGAAGCGTTTCCAGCAAGCCACATTTTGTCGGTATCTCCGTATATTGCATAACCCGATGTGTTATCTGGAGTAATATCCCATTTCTTTTCAACATAAAAAGTATCTGATGAGTTTGCAGCAATTCTTCTTCGTTGTCCAATTCCTTGACCAGAAACAATTCTCAACTGATAATTTGCATAGCGGTCGTATTCATAAGTTGCTCCGGTTTGAACCAATGTTTTTGCAGCAGCAGAAGAAGCAGTCACACCGCTAATAAATACTCCACCAGCCTCACCTGTTCTGTCAATTGCAAAATCCGTACCTAAGGCAGCAGCATGATGCATTGGACCTGAAGGGGTTTTTGTGAACCAAGAATCCAAAAGAATATCATAGTATTGAAACGCAGCAAATGGTGTGGATGCAGCTGCTGTCATCAGCCAAATTCCACCCGTCATTATTTGGTATATTGAACTTTCATCGGGAGTAACCGTCCAAGATGAATCTACAGTCAAAACACTGGATTCAATTACAAAGTTAGTTTGCGCACCAGCAGTTGTAACTGGTACTGCAAAGGGGGTTACGGCAGAAAAACCAGTATTGTTAAAACAATCTACTGCTTGATGGTTGGTATCAGAGAATGTCAGAGTGGTTGTATCATTGTAAAGAATTCTTCTTACTTGAGACTGACCAGTACTGAATGTCAAACGACAGTTGTAACCGTCCCATTGATTAACTCTCCATTTTTTGGTAGAGTCACCGATTTGAGTTGCGCTGGCAGTTGTTGCCAAACCATTGTCGTGAATAATTCCATCCGAGCAAGCAGTAATTGTTCTTTCTTGTCCTGCACCAGTACCATAAAGAATTCTAATTTTATTTCCTACACAAACATTCCCCAGTCTACCAAGTCCACCAATTTTTATGGTGGTGGAAGTTGCGCTGATTGTATGTCCTCTGCTTCCAGAGTATGCAGCATATTTTCCGGCAACGGCAGTGGCAGGAGCAATATTTGGTGCAGCACATTCTTGCCATGAATCACTATAGGTATCATATCGCCACATTGCCTGACCGACAATGTAGTACATATATCGTGCGGTTTCATCAGAGGACAACAAAGTAGCGGTGCTGCTTGTTGCTGTTGGGGCAAAGCGCATCCACTCAAATACTGGTTGATCAACTTGTTTCTTTAAAAGATTTGTAACTGGCATAATATTTTCCTATTAAGTGAATGATAATTTAGAACGAATTGCTTGAGCATAACAAGCTTGAGCGTCATTGGCTACACGCCATAGTTGGTGAAGTGGTGCTTCTGATATATATCCTAGAGTAGCGTTTGTATTTAAACTGTAGGGATTTCCTGTCGCAGTTTGTGCAAAATTTCCTGTGAGAATATTAGCGACTTGTGCTGTAACTGTTCCTGAAACAGGCATAGTTGTATTAATTTCAGTTGGGTTGGATGAATTGTTTGCGCCAATTGCTTCAATCGTAACTCTTTGTCGAAGTTTGCTATCTACAACAGCATTGCTTTCGAGCAATTTATTCATGCGGCGAAGAAGTGTTGCTAGACTTTCTTCATAACTCTCAACATCAATGTAAATTTGCAATGCATCAGTTGCATTCATGGATGCTGTATTATAATCTAAAGTCAGCACATTGCTAGCAAAACTTACTGCACCATTTGTAGAATCTGCAAAATTATAAATTATTGTGTTTGCAGTGGTATTGGTAATAAGAAGAATATTTGCAAGTGTAATAGTATATTGAAGACCTGTAAAAGTTACGGTCTTGGCTGCTGGATCAAAGATGTATCCACCTACTATATCTGTTCCGACTAATCTTTTCATTTGTGTTCCTCTCTATTTATAGCACAGTTGCCATAGCAATTACAAACGCATAATTCACAACACCATCTGCACCGGTGTTACCTTGTGGGCCTGTAGGACCTGTGTTTCCTTGAATACCAGTGTTTCCTTGAGGACCAATATCCCCCGTAGCACCAGTATTACCAGTTACACCTTGAATACCTTGAGGACCAGTACCACCAGTGTTACCAGTTATACCCTGAATACCTTGAGGACCAGTGCCACCAGTGTTACCAGTTATACCTTGAATACCTTGAGGACCAGTACCACCAGTGTTACCAATTACTCCTTGAATACCTTGAGGACCAGTGCCACCAGTATTTCCTTGAGGACCAGGAACAACTGAATCAGCACCAGTAGCACCAGTGTTTCCTTGAGGACCTGTTGGACCTGTGTTTCCCTGAGAACCAGTTGGACCTTGAACAGTAGAAGCAGCACCAGTTGCCCCAGTGTTTCCTTGAGGACCTTGTGGTCCAGTTGGACCAGTTACACCTTGAGGACCTTGAGAACCATTAGTAGTTGGCTGAATCCACTGCGAACTATTGCCATCATCAATATAAACATATTCAATACCAGTATCGGAAGCCATCCAACGGTATCCCATTGTAATACCAGGATCTGTTGGTTCTGACAATTGATAGTAGTATGTACTTCCCCCACCACCACCGCCTCCTCCAGAACCACCAACAATACTAATATCTACATTTTTTCTTCTTCTGGTGATTGTAATATTGTCACCAATAAAATTAATCGTATTGGGATTACGAATAATTTTATCACCATTCAAACTTATATCAACACCACCGCCACCAGCAGGTGTTGTCATTGCACCAATACGATCTATTGCCTTTTGAATATCATCATTTTTAAATGTATTCAGAACATTTGTAACGTGTTCTGAATGAAATGACAATACTCCATTATCTAATACAAGAGGAAATTCTGCTTCCAGTACTGGAGATTCTCCAGCAGGACCTTGAGGACCTACGAGTCCATCGTTGCCTCGTTCGCCCTTTGCACCATTAGAACCCGGAACGCCCACAGGTCCTCTATCACCTTTTTCTCCTTTTTCACCACGCGGACCTTGCAGACCAATGGAGCCTTGAGGTCCAATCGGACCTTCAGGACCAACTCTACCTTGGTCACCTTGTGCGCCCGGAATACCTTGTGGACCAACCAATCCTTGATTGCCTTGATCGCCTTTATCACCCTTGTCTCCTTGAATTCCTTGCTTACCTTGTAGCCCTTGTGCTCCTCGTGCACCGATATCTCCGTTATCACCTTTTGAACCTTGTGGACCAACTTCTCCTTGAGGACCGATTTCACCTTGTGGACCAACCTCTCCTTGAATACCACGATCTCCACGAAGACCTTGAATTCCTTGCTTACCTTGAAGACCTTCATCACCCTTAAAACCTTGAACACCCATAACTGGTGTTGTTTCTTTAACTATAGTTCGTTCTATAATTTCAATCTTGGTCTTTGGTGCAACTGGCTTTACTGCTGGTAATTTTACAGGTATAACAACTTCTTCAAACAAATTTTTAATCTGATGAGAGTTACCATAAAATTTAATAACTTTGTTTGTATCTTTTTGAATGAAATAATGCTCACTGATACCGTGACCAAGTTGCATTTTTTCATCATACGGACAAGAAGAAATTTCTTTCAGTACTTGATTCTGTAATAAAGAACCAATAGGTCTTTTAACTTTGAAAGAAGTTCCTTGAAGTCCTTCAAAGGTTTGTACTGGAATGAATAATTCTTTAATTTTAGAAGAATTACCTTCGATTAAATATTCTTCACCATCAGAATTTCTTAGATATAATTGTGATATACCAGACCCAACTCTTATAACTTTTGGATTTGTCAGATATTCGACAATGTGGTATTCACAGCCTTGCAGCAGTTCTGAGTGCTGTTTTGCCAGTTTTAAAGATGTTTTGTTCTTTCCGAAGAACATTTATATTATTTAGGGTCCGATTTCATTAGACTGGAATACACTCAAAGTAAACACCATTATATGTAAATCCTCCACCAGTGCGTATACTACAAGTAATTGGATATAAATCTACACCTTCACCATCACATACACTACCATCTCCTAGAGGCATTTGATTTGGATCTGTACTGCATAATGTACTACCAAATGGACCACCACGACCATCATAGGCATTATATGTAGTTCCACGTATTAACATTGCGAAACCAGCAACATCACGATCTACACCGCCTAAACTTATTGCACTATAAAATGCCGGTGAATTTAATATAGTCAAGCCACTATAGGATCCTTTAAACAGACCAGGATCTATAGAGGCTAGACTTCCATATAGAGAATAATTTAACCACCAAGTACCTACACCTAGAGTAGTACCTCCAACATCATCACCACTTAAACTTAATTGAATTAATTCCCCAACAACTGCAGTTGCACCTTGAATCTGTAATGTACCGTTTCCAGGTATAACAACACTTGAAGACGGGTATCCATTAGAGGATGTTTTTCTTGTCTGCCATATACTAGGTGTAGACAAGAATGTGCGTGGTGTTGGAATCCATCTATCAGATCCATTGTATGAAATTATATCACCAGCACACAATCCGTTTGCTGGAAGATTTGGATATAATCTAGAAATTATTGCAGAACCATCTGTAACACCACTACTTCCACTACTACTACCACTAATTGTAATACTGTTCGATGTAGCACAAGTACCGATGGTAATATTTGATCCGGCAAGTAAAGTAACATCCCCTGTCAGTCCACCAAAACCAGTTGTAAATAAACCATGAACACCTTGATTTGTAATAGTAACATTACCTGTTGCACCTGATACTGAAATAGCGGTTCCAGCAACAGCCGTGCATACACCTTGAAGTGCTCCAGTTTTTCCATTAAAACTTCTTACAACAGTACCAAGATAAGTTCCACTTACATTAAGATTATTACCACCAGTAACTGTGAGAGTTCCATATGCAATTGTACTAACACCTTGACTAGCACCACCAATACTTAAGACAGCATCTTTTAAATTAACATTTGAGGTAACAAAACTACCAACGTGTGATAAACCTATACTTTTAGTAGTATCTGTTGATGTAATGCTATTAATATCAGTAAGATTAGATGATAAACTTAATGTTAAATTTCCTGTTCCTCCAACTGGACTTACATTAATTTGTGATGATGTTCCAATTATTTGACGAACACCAGTATTAGTAATAGTTACATTGCCAGTAGAACCTGTTAAGAAAATTCCAGCTCCTGAGTTAACTGATCCAACACCTACTACATTACCGGTAAGACCATTAAATCTGTTGACAAGATTTCCTTCAATATCATTTACAGATCCATCAAAAGATATATTAGAAGCATACACATTGATAGAATTAGTTTGATTTGTTATCTCTATTCCGGGTACTGTTTTACTTACACCAGATCCAACTTTTGTAACGTTACTACCATAAAGAGTTAATGCATCATTAGTTGTATTGATAAAAATTCCACTTGCATTACACACACCCGTAATATAAACAGTATCATCAAGAATAATTGGACCACATGAGCCACATGCTCCAGTAGATGAGAAGATTATAGAATTACCCGATAAAGTAATTCCCATATTATTTCCAGCAGCTAAAGTTACTGCACCTGTGAGACCATTAATAAAATTAATAATATTAGGTGCACTTATATTTCCGGAGAATGATGCACCAGATGCAGAAATACCTCTACTTGCACTCACAAGACCTGTAAAAGATGCTGTAATACCTTTCAGTGTTCCTGATAAAGTAACACCACGACTTGCAGAAATACCTGCATTAAACGTATTAAGTCCTGTGAAGTTTGCAGTAACACCTGTAAGAGTTCCACTAAGATTTGCACTGGCACCATTGATTAACAGGCTATTAAAATTTACATCGCTTGTGGACACTTCAAGATAAGATCCAGTTTGATCGCCTATTTGTACACTACTGGTGCTATCAAGTACTATAAGAGCACCAGTAGTAAGAGATATATTATTTGCAGAAGGGGTACTTAATACAATTGCACCATCACTATTAATGTTTAAACCCTCAGTCACAATGTTTATCGGATTACCACCAATATAATTACTAATATTATCTGTGTAAATAGTACCAGTAGAATTGATAGTTAGTGCTGTTAAACTTCCTGTTGTTGTAACCATTGACCCTACACTAGGGGTATAAACCCATCTTGGTACAGAAGTATCAACATAAATTCCTGTGTTACCAGTTCCAGTCGCAAGAGCCAAACAGAAACTTCCAGTTCCTGCTTCAGTAATTTGAATTCTAGACGTGCTTCCCGACGTTAATCCACTTGCATTACCTGTGAGATTTGTTCCGAGACCAGAGAAGCCAACCGTAGAGGATACAAGTCCTGTGAATTCAGCACCACCTAATGTTACACCTGTTACTGCACCTGTTAGTCCGTTGAAAGTAATAACATAAGGACCACTTATACCATCGGCACCAGTATTACCAGGGGCACCAGTAGCACCAGTATTTCCTGCTGATCCAGTAGGACCTTGTATACCAGGATCACCTTTATCACCCTTTTGTCCAACAGCACCATTAAGATTTACATTCCAGTCATTAAAATATCCTGTACCTGTAACAGAATTAACGGTAAGAGATAAGTTTATACCAGTATAACCATTAACTGTTGCAATAAAATATTGAGATAAACCGGCTGCAACTAAAACAGTTTGAACTTTAGTATAGGCTAATCCAGTTGGTATGGTTAACGTGACACCAGAACCAGAACAAATACCTGATAGGGTTATACCTACTTTGCTTGTGGTACTATAAATATCCCCAGCCAGACCAGTAGCACCAGTATTTCCAGTAGCACCATTGGCACCAGTAGCACCCGTATTTCCTTGAGGACCAGTAGCACCCGTATTTCCTTGAGCACCCTGTGCTCCGGGATCACCTTGTTCACCGGGATTACCTTTTGCACCAATATTACCTTGAACTCCCTGAGGACCTGTAGGTCCTGGAGGTCCTGTAGGACCCATTAAAGTACTACCAGGTCCAACGGGTCCTTGTGGTCCGGTGGTTCCAGGAACTCCATAAGGAGTTCCGTAAACTATTACATTAATGATGTCTTCCATGTGGTAATATATTTATATCAAGTGCATGTTATTTAATTTTATACTGAAGCATAATTTTGTCCACCGATAAAGCCTAGAAAAGAAACTCCATTATCTACCGTTACAAAGGAGAATACATCAACTTTTTGTACTCCAGCAGATCCTGAAGTTAATGTTGGAGCCACTCCACCAGCCCATCGTACTTTGGATCCCCATGTAACTGTAGATGTTGGAGTATTCATCTGCAATATTAAAGTAAACCCAATAGTACGATTAGCCACTTCTGTTGGAACATTTGTTACTACAAAATTTGTAATACTAGAAGTTAATGCCACAGTAAAGACTTGAGCTTTGGAAAGATCTAAAGTAAGTGTACCACTATCAATCGATACTGCTGCATATGGTTCATTATACCACTGCAATGTTGGTTGGTAAATTGTATTTTTATTAAAATCTGCTGTCAAACCACCAAAACTAGCAGGACCGGTTGGTATAACCGTAAAGCTTTTGGTAAAATTCTGAACTTCAGTAAAATTCTGAACAACATTTAATTTAGCAACATTTGTAATTGCACCAGTATCAGTATTGATACTCAATACACCGCTATTTGTAAATGTGAGAGTATTTCCTGTGCTAGTAATTGATAATCCAGCAGAACCAGTAAACCCAACATTACCTGTTATACCTGTAACAGTATTAACAATATTAATACCAGATATGCCACCAGATCCTACAGTTATTTTTGTTGCAGTAAGATTGGCAGTAGTTAAATTGGCAGCACATACTCCAATAGTACCAAATTGGTTTAATTCTCCAGTAATACCATGAAAGCCATCATTAACTCTTCTATTGTTTACAGAAACTAAATCCAATTCATATCTTTGATAATCACTTTGTGATAATCTATTAATTAATGGAACATAATAAGAAGATCCATGAGAATTATTACTAAGGAATAATTTATTATAAGCAGTACCAGAACCATATGCATGACTACTTAATAACGATCCACCAGTACATCCAGTACTTCCACCCTCAGTCCCATTTGTTATACCTGTATAAGGTGATATCTTGGCAACATAATTATTTGTTATTGTTGTATAAACAGCAGTCTGTGATGGAGTAGAACTAACAGCACCATCGGTATTTGATGATCTTGTACCAATTTGTGCTAATCTTTGAGATTCACCTTTTCCTATAATTGAATTTCCGTCTGCAGTTATAAAGAGTGGTTGAGTTGCTGATGCACCTGCAAGTCCGGAAGATTGAGTGCCATCATTCTCGGCTACAGATATAACACCTCCTCTATATACTCCAATATTTGCAGGAACATTATTAATAATAATATTATCTCTAACTGTATAGTATTTTGGTCTACCCATACTAATATCAGTATAGAATGCTATTGCACTAGAGCTGTCATAAGGAACATTTCTTGTAGCTGCTATTGGCAAACCATCATCTGTAAATGGACTTTTTCCATCAGTAGTAACATCAAAGTGGAATGTATTATTGCTAACATTTCCAACAGCAATTTGAGGATTTATATGGGGTGAACCTCTAGCAATAGATCTAACATTGCAATAAATTTGATTGCCAGTTATTGTAGATTCATCTCCTTGAATTTTTATTGAACGACCTTGGCAATTTGTAAATTTATTATTTGCTACAATACTACTTGCTGGAATAGTATTTGCACCATAAGTTCGTCCACCAAATAATACTACTCCATCTGCATCAGAGTTTCTATCAACATTTCCACCAGAAGTTCCTGTTAAAATATTTTCAAATACATTATTTGTTACATTAACCCATTCTGCGTATGTGATTTCTAAACCTCGGTTTGTCACAACAAAGGCTTGACAACCACCACCAGTTATTCCAAGTGAAGATCTTAGTATATTTTTAAATAATGAATTTGTTACTGTAACACTTTTAAATCCACCCTCAATATAACATCCAAGACTTGCAGTTAAGGTAGAATCAGGTGCAAAAGTATTAAGAAACTGACAATTATTAATAAAAATTCGTGCGGTTGATTGAGAAGCAGAATAAGATTGAAAAATTCTAGAATTTGTATTATTTGCATCAAAAATTATATTTTCTAGATGAATATAATTGGTATCTCCATTTAATGTCAACATCCCAGCACCAGTAGCACCACCATATTTTATAGTGGCATTATCTCCTAAAAGTTTAATATCTTTACTAACAGGTTCAAAACCAAGTGCTGCATTTATTTTATATGTTCCATATGGAAAATATATTGTTCCAGAAGAAATACCGGTAAATCCAAAGATAGCACCTAATGCTGTTTGAATAGCAGCTCTATCGTCTGTAACACCGTCACCAATTGCACCAAAGTCCTTAACAGAAAATACATCTTTCAATTTACTATCTATTGTACGAGCTACTGCGCCACTACCAGATTGTGTAAAGCAAAGACCAGATAGAGTTACATTACCAGTGGCTCCTGTATTACCAGTGGTACCAGGAGAACCAGTAGAACCTTGCAATCCTTGAGGACCAGCTTGCCCAATTGCTCCTGCAAGATTGATATCCCAATTACTAAAATTTCCTGCACCAGAAACACCAGTAACTGTTAAACTTAATGTAACACCAGAATAGTTTACCATGGTGGCATTAAAATATTGAGTAACTGTAGCTGCTATTAATAAACTTTGAACTTTACTATAAGCTAAACCAGAAGGAACTGTTAACGTTACTCCACTTCCAGCCGTTAAGGATCCTAATGTAATTGAGGTAATAGAAGTTGTTCTATATACATCTCCAGTATTTCCTGTAGGTCCTTGTAATCCAGTTGCACCTGTATTTCCTTGTGGTCCTGTAGCACCGGTATTTCCTTGAGGACCAGGAGCCGTTGAACCTGCACCCGTAGCACCAGTATTTCCTTGTGGTCCAGTAGCACCGGTATTTCCTTGTGATCCAGTAGGACCAGGAGCAGTAGAACCTGCACCAGTAGCACCAGTATTACCTTGTTGTCCAGTAGCACCAGTATTACCTTGAGGACCAGCAGGACCTGTAGGACCAGTTGAACCAACTCCACCAATAGAAGATATTGTAATATTTTTACCAGATAAAGTTATACCAACATTGGAACCGGCAACTAAAGTAAGATCACCAGTAAGACCATTAAGTGATGATACCCCACTAGTAATACCACCCGTAGAAGTAATAATTACACTATTTCCACTAATACCTAGTGTGACATTTTCACCGCCAATAAAATCTATAGATCCAGTAATACCATTGATACTACGTACAACAGTTCCTTGATAACTTCCACTAATACCAATATTACCATTAATATATACTAAACCACCACTTGGTGTTAGAATCATATTTCCAGCTGATGAAAGATCTAACGTAGCATTTGTAAGAGCACCATCAGTAACATCGTTGTAAATAAGCTTTAGAATTTTTCCATCACTTTTATTAACTTCTATCGCATGGGTTCTAGCTAAAACACTATTTCTATTAATCACAAGATTGGTATCAGGAGAAAGTGGATTTTGGTTTCGGATCTTAACCATATTAGAACTAGTTGATCCCAATACTTCTAAAACCGTTCCATAATTATTAGATTCTACATCACCCAATTGAACAAGACTACGATCTTGAAAGAATATTCCATCTTGTGCTCTAAAGTAAAAGAAACTAGTTGCAGACAACTCCGCTCCGCTTAGTTCTACTTCAAAACTTCCACTACCTACTAATACTGAATTAAGAGATAATTGTGATGGGTTAGGAGTATATCTAAGAGGAGAGAGTCCTCCATCAATTTTTAATGCTTGGTTACCACATCCACCAGCAAATACAAGATATTGTACATCTTCAGTATTGGTTGTAGTGAGAGCCATCTGTGTAGCAATACCATCATCTGCAGGAATAGTATCGTAAATAATTGTACCAACATTAGACGTATTACCATTAACAGCCGTACCGCTAACTTGAATAAATGTTATTTGATTACCAGAATATGCCGTAACTGTTCCGTAAATATAATTTCCAATATCTGAAAAACTTACTTTTATTGTATGCCCAACAGATATTGCATTAGCATTTGCTGCTAGATTAACAGTTACTGTACTGCTAGTACCATAATTTACGGTAATAGAACCTGTAAAATTTAATAAAAAGAAACCTTGACCTGTATTACCTTGTGGACCAGCAGGTCCAGTTGATCCGGGTACTCCAGGAGCACCTTCAACAGCATACGGTGTTGGATATATAGTTACTTGAACTGTTTTGCTTGGATTTGCCATATTAGGAATTTGCAGTTACATCAGGAAGAGTTTCAATTTTTCCTCGTAATAGAGTTATTATACCACCATTATTTGGATATTGAAGTTGCATATCATAGAAGGAGGGAGTATATTCTGAAAAACTTTTAGTATATTGCGATCCAATAGTAATATAAACCAATCCACCTGTAGCACTTGCTGCTAGCCCACCAGTTACCCCATCAACTGGAATAACTGAAGATCCAACAGGAACTCCAAGTACATATGACACTAATAGACCACTTGGGTGATAACTTTTTCTAACTTGCATCGATAAGGTAGCTCCACCCAAATTAAAGGTGTTTCCTGCTGCATTCGCAAGATTCATTACCCAAGTTAAAGTATCACCTTTTACAACAACTGGATTAAAGTTATCTGACATTAATAGGATTCTCCAAAGAATAATAGCCCTATTAAAGGCTATTATAGATTCTCCTATATTTAGAAGCTTTGAAGATTATCAGAGTTTAACGGTAGCTGCTGTAGGATTCATTACAAGTGTGGTTTTATTAGTTGCTTTAGCAACTTTTTCTGCCCACTCTTTGCTTTGATTTGCAAGAGCTTCTTGCATTTTTTGCATACCTTGCCCATAAATTTTATAATTATTGGCAATTCTTTCTCTATGTTCCTGTGGTAGGTGTGGTTCCTTTAGCAATTTTTCACAAGTTGCAATACCAATTTCTGGTCTTCCAGTGTAATATGCAGTTGTGGCAATTTCATCAAAAATTCCCCATGCATAATTTGCCTTATCAACAAACAAAATATCATTTTCTGGAATAGGAATGCTGAGACCCAATGAAGCCACCAAGAATGCATTTCTTGGTCTATTATACTTGCGGTAGATACAAGAAAGGTGGTATAGTGGTTCTACTCTATTAGGAGCAGTCTCAAATGCCATCATAAAGGCATCTGCGATTTCATGAACAGGCTTACCTTGAAATTCACGACACATACCTACTCGCATCCAAGAAAAGAATACTTCTTCGTGCCAAGATTCTAGTTTGATTCGTGCCATGTATTCAACTTCTGCAACATCATACATTCGTGCATCAAATGCTGATTGAGCAGCATAAAATTGTTTACGAGGTTGATTTGGATCTTTTTCAAGGTATGACTTAAGAATATGATAATCTTTAGTATACTTTTCGATGTCATTGGCAACGGCTCGTGAACGACAACCTTCAGTACGAACTTCCCATCCGTAATTACCTTCAAGCTTTTTGACATTCATGGGCTGTTCGCACATTGCATATTCATGCAATGGTTCTTCGTACCACCACTTCTTTTTGGCAACATTGAAAACCTGTGCACGAAGCCACTGAAACTCGCCTCGTTTGATCTGCACAACATAACCATCCAATTCATCATCAAAAGATGCTACTGGTAATTCTCCAACAAGAAAATCATCAGCATCAATCATCATAACCCACTTGGTTTTTCCCATGCACGCTTCTAATGCTTTTGATCGATTAGTTCCGAAATCAGACCATTCGTGATCTAAAATTTCACCAGGAATTCCCTTTTCATCAAAGAACTTTTTAATTATTTCTTTTGTGTTATCTGTTGAACCTGTATCACAAATAACATAATAATTAATAAATGGTGCGCATGAAGCCAAACATCTTTCGATATTTGGTGCTTCGTCCTTAACAATCATAGATAGTGTCAAATTATACATAGTCATCCTTATGAATTAAAAAATTTACGTAACGATCCGGTATTAAATTTAGGAACTAATTCCCAATTTTGTTTTTCTGTATGTTTTATTACTTTTAAACCATTGATTGGCATACTGTCTTTCACTTTATCTTTATCAATAATTTCTAGTAGTTCCCATTCTTCTAGTAATTTTACTATCGCATTTCTTCTTTTCAAATCTTCTTCAGATACATTTGAAGGAAGACCATCTAATGCAAACAATTCTTTAAAGTGGGCAATTATATAAACTTCATCTTTATGAATTAAATGGCATGATTGATAAAGAACATTTTTTCCTTTTGGTGATACACCAATACGAGAAAGAGTTTCACGTATAACCATGAAATCTTCTTCATCTAAAAGATTAATATGAATGCCAATATTTTTAAATGTTTTATCAGATAGATCAGACATAACAAATCCTTACTAAATTACCTCACACCACCAGTATCAAGGGCTTTGCGTATTTCTTGCAAATCCTCAGTACTCAGTATATTTAGTACTTCCCTAGCCTTGGATTCTGTGTAACCATATGCCTGCTTTATTAGAGTTACATTCTCTTCGGTATCTTTACGCAACCAAGGAGAAAACCGCTTCTTTTTACGCACAGCAAGTCTATAAAAATCAAATTGACTCTTGTTGTCTAACCAAGGAGAACAATTCATCTCGTTAGCATGAAATAAGGTATCTGCAAAATAAGACAAACACCGATTGACTACAAACGGTGTATATGCCTTGACTGCACCCTCATCTGTATCAAGTAGAGGCTTCTTGTCATGGTTTATGCTAGATAGAAAGTCTTTTAGTTGCATCAGTTAAACTCGCAGTCCATCATAAGTTGAACAATCAATGCCATTGTATTAATTTCTTGGTCTGCTGCAAATGCAGACTTATATTGATACTCAGCAATAATAAGAATAGCCTGTGGTATAGAAGGGTTTTTAAGAGATGTATATAGTTCCGTATATAGACGCTTATAAAAATCCGATGTATTCAGATCTAGATTCTGTACCACCCACTTACGGCATGATACAAAATCCTTATTCTTCATAAATCCTAGAAGTTCCTTGTAGGACTCACTGCTACCCTGACCAAGAACTCCGATATCAATACTACCTGCCGATGCATATCTCTGTAGTTCATTGATAATACGGCGAAGATCAGGAAAATGCTTCTTGACAAGATTGACAATTACTGTCTTTTCATATGGAATCTTCTCTTGTGCAAGAATATATTCCACACGCTTCATCATTGCAGATGCAACAGTAGCCTTCTCAGCAGTGGGAACTGTAAAATCAATACCGGTGCAACGAGAGTGCAATGGCTCAATGATACGATTCTTGTAGTTGCAAGTCATGATGAATCTGCAGTTTTTTGCAAATTCTTCAATGGCTCCACGAAGAGCAGGTTGAATTGATTGTGCATTTGCATAATCAAACTCATCTAAAATTACAACCTTGAGATTTCCACTTAGGGAAACCGTTGAGGCATAATTACGAATCTTCGTGCGTAGTGTATCAATACCGTTCTCTTCAGAACAGTTAATAATAATACTTTCGGCACCGATGTCATTGGCAAGAGCACGGGCTACGGTTGTCTTTCCCGTACCCGCCTTGCCGTAGAGCATCATATTAGGAATTGTACCTTCCTTGATCATACCATTAAAAATAGTGGTAAGATCAATAGGAAGAATACAATCAGATAATGACTTGGGTCGATATTTTTCAACCCAGAGCAAACTATTAATATCAGACACAATTAACCCCGCTTGATAGCGATGTAGTAAGCAAGTTCCAGACTCTTATGAGTAAACTTAGAGATAATAGTATCACTTAATTCCACAGTGTATGAACCGGGAATAAACTTAATCTCAGATACATTCAAAGTACCTTCAAAATCTTTTCCAGTATAATTTTCATCAAGAATGATTTCAAAACTATTGGTTGTACTTTGGCTAGAATCGTCAACCATAATACGAAATGAACCATCTTTACCCATCATACGAAGATCACTTACCTGTAGAATACTTGCTGCCTTCAAAATTTCATTTAGATCCTTTTCATCAAGATCAAACTTGATGGTGGTCTTTGGCATCTTCAGTTCTCTAGTAGGAACCGTTAGGAGGCTTGGTTCTGAGTAATAGTATGTAACACTTGACCTACCATTAGAAATCACTACATGGGTATCGTAGAACTCTAAATCGGGGTTTGAGAACATGCTTACAATACCCAAAAACTTGTTCAAATCCCAAATAGGAACATCAACATCAAAGTCTTCTGATATAGTAGCCTCAACGTAAATATTCTTACCAGGAGAGATAGTCTTTAGGACGTTTCCTGGTGAAATAAGAATATTTGAATTGATTGATGCAAAATTCTTGAGAATGTTATAGGTGTCTTTTGATAGACGCATTTTTGTCACAGTTTCCATATATAAATCTTTCTAAAAATTAATCACGTTCTTTACGATAAACGATATCGTTAAGTTGCTGCTTCTGTTCGTGGCGATCACCACGCTTACTTCTCTTCTGTTGCTTCTTGCCTAAACCTGATGGCTTATTCTTGCCTCGGTTACTAAACTTCTGAAAACTTTCCTCGTTCATAGCCCTAGTATATCTCCTGTATTGAAATAGTCAAATCTGAATCCATTGAAATCCTGTAGGATCTTTATACCAAATATATAATATACCTGTATCAGCCATCCACAATTGATTTTCTGATGGTTTTATAGGAGGAACAGAACTTTTAAAAGTTTCTGTTATTCCAGTGAGAGACCAACTATTTGGTTCTTGTAGTGGACTTGATATTGTTGTTGTTTTGCAAATGTATGCTCTTCCTTGATTTATAACAACATCACCTATATTGTAGGTCAGGGATGAGCCATTTGCAGATTTAAATTTAAACTCGCCTCTAAACATTTAAAATATTTAGATATTTGTCTTTATCTTTGAAAAGTTATTTTTCTTTTCAAATTGCATACTTTGATCAAATTTATCTACCAATTGATCTGCCTTGTGACTAATGATATAGATAGAGCATTTGTTGGTCATCTTATTTAAAATTTTCATAAAGGCTTCAGTACCAGCAGCATCAAGAGATGAGTCTAAAATCTCATCAAAGATTAATAGGTTGCAGTTAAGACTATTTTTCATTCGTGCAACTTCACGCCAAGTCAATAGAATTGCCAAGTCAATACGTTGTTTCTCTCCCTCAGAGAAAGAGGAATATGAGAATGCATCTCGGTATCGTGACTTAATTGTTTCCTTGAACTCTTCATCGATGGTGAAGTCAACATAGAGATTAAGCTTTCCGAGGAACTTGTTAACGAGTCCATTGATGATGGGAACATAGTGTGCAATAATGCGACTTTTAAGACCGCCATCTTTGAGTATATCATAGACAATATCATGATGTATTTGTTTTGTAATCAGTGCGTCCAATTGACTAGTAGCATTTTTTTTCTCTAGTTCTGCATCTTTAATTTTTTGTAATAGTGTAGTCTCACTCTCATTAACCAATTTTTTATTCTTTTCTTTTTTCATAAAACTAAGAGAAGATTGATTACTAATAATCTGATATGAGATATCATTATTATCGGACTGATGTTTTTGTTTGAGTGTCTTTAGTTCTTCTATTTCAGTTTGAAGTTCTAAAAGTTCTGCATTTTTCTTTTTGGCAATAATAATTGCTTTACGGCAATCTTCCAACTTAGATTCTTTATCTTGAATATGTTTTTCTTTTTGAAACTTAGGTAGATTCTGACCACAACACTTACATAAGGCAGTTTCCTTAAGAGACATAATCTCTTCAACCAAAGTTGTTTCTAATACCTCTGCCTTGGTTAACATAGCAGGAACATCTTTTAGAGCACTCAGGCTTGTCAACTTCTTGGTAAGTTTAGCAGATACATCTTTCAGATTCTTTTCATGTTTTTCCTGAAGTATAGTATCATCTGAAATCTTAGTTGTATAATCTTGAATAGATGCTTCAATAGACTTAATCTCTTCTACCGCTGTAGTTTGTATTGTTTCTAATACTTCTTTTTGAGACTTAATCTTTTCATGTACAATCTTTAACATACTTTCTTGTTCACCAAGAGACATTTTAAGACTTGATAGTTGTCCCTTAACATACAGATTCATGTCAGCAAGAATATCAAGATTGAGAAGACCTTCAATGATCTTACGTCTTTCAGCAGGAGTTAATTGCATGAAAGGAACAAAGTTAGATTTACCAAGAATAACTACCTGCTTGAATGCTGCGTAATCAAAACCAAGAATATTTTCTTCAAACATTTCTTGGTAGTCTTTAGTCTTTGCATTTTGGTCAAGCATTTCTCCATCTTTATAAATCTCAAAAAGTTTGGGTGCAAGACCACGACGAACTAGAAAATGACAATTGGATTTCTTAAATTCAATTTCGACAACACAATGTTTAGCATTAACTGTATTAACTAGTTGTGGAATATTAATTGGTCTAAATGGTTTGCCAAACAAACCAAAGCACAGAGAGTCTAATAAAGCAAAAGACTTTCCGTTTCCATTAGTACCTGTGACTAAAGTGGTTTTATAATTGTCGAGTTTGATCTCAGAAAAATTATTACCAAAGGAACCAAAGTTTTTAAAACGAACTGTTAGAAAATCTATCAATCTTCATCCTTTGACATTGCGGCATTATATGCTGAGTTTATAATATCAGCAAGCACATTTTTATTAATTGATTTTTCTGTAACCGTATCAATCTCTTCATGAAGTAACTGTAGCGTATCTTTATGAATGTCAACAGCCACTATATCAGGGTTTGCTGTTACATCTTCTGTAACGGCTAACTCTGCTACTCCTGCTTCATAGAACTTGTCCAAGTACTTTTCAAAGGCAGGACCTTTAGTTCGGTTCTTAATAAAAATCTTAACATAAGTATCTTTAAACTTTGAGTATTCTAATTTTTCTGGGTTGGTTTCATCGTAGTCAAACGTATAGAAAAGCTTTTTTGGATTCTCAATAAATTCAAGCGTTCTTGCTGCAAAATCAAATACATGAAACCCTTTGGCTTCCCAAACGTCCGAGAAAGCCATTTGGTACTGAGATCCCAGGTAATGTATATTATCCCGGCTAGATTTAATATGATAATGCCCAGTAAGAACATATTCAAATTTGTCAAAATGTTTTGGGTCATAGCCATGCTCAATAAATATACCACGAATACTCTGAAAACCACACAACTCTAAATGTCCTAATAATAGAGAGCATGTTGTGTTAGTAATAAACTCCGCTGACTGAATCTCATTCTCTGGGTTGATCCAAGGCAATAACGCCACACAACCAGCAGATGTTTGAATCTCTGTTGGTTCTGAATGAATCTCCCAGTTTGAATATTGTTGTGCAATTTCTTGTAAAGAATTTACGGTGTTGTTATTCTTATAATAGGTATCATGATTACCACATATGGCAATACACTTTACGCCAAGTTCTTGTAGTGGTTCAAAGAACCTTGTACGAACCTGTTGAAGAGTCTTAAAATTAATATATTTTCTACGATCAAAGACATCACCTAGGTGAAAGATGGTCTTGATGTCGTTGTCTCTAATATATGGAAATAACTGTCCCTCAAAGAAGGACATGAAGTATTCCAAGACTATTGGGGAATCTGCTTTATACCCAAAGTGGGTATCGTTAAGAATAACTGCTTTCATATATCTAATACGTCTTTTTTACTTTTTCTTTTCTTTTTTACTTTAAGTTGTTTAGGCGGATTTAACATATCATCAAAACGTACCATGTCAAGATCTGTTAAACCAAAGAAATCTCTTCTACCAATATCAATACCAGCATAAGTTTCATTAAACCAATTATGAAAGTCTTTGTCATTTTTCTGTTCAGCAAATTTATATTGAACATATTTTTCTTTCTTTTCTTTGTTTATTATACGAACAAAAGAAAACCAGCAGATTTGGGTCAAATAACCAAAAGGGCTGCTGGACTTTGCTGGATCAAAATTTCCAATATATGTTATGCAATTTAATACTGCATCTGATACCATTTCTTCTCTATATGGATAGTTTGCAAAATTTGGTCTATATGATAATCTTGATGCTATTTTAAGTACACATTCGCCTATGAAATCTGGAAGTTTGGGTTTCTTACGACCTGCATTTTCAGCATCATTTGACTTTTTACGATAATCAACTAAAGCATTATATAAATCAGAATTACTTACGTAATCTGCATCTGATGCTTTTTTTTTCTTGGATGGGTTTTTCACATTAATACTTTACTACATTATAAAGACTAATCAAGCTTTATTTTTTAATTTATCTAACCAATAATCTACCATTTCATCCATCATATCATTAAAAGTAATTTTAGGACTCCATCCTAACTTTATTTTGGCTTTGGTAGAATCACCTCTAAGGTAATGCAATTCTTCTGGACGATGATATTTTTGTGCATTGTCTACGTATAGATTAACATCCAAATTAACACGATCAAAAACATAATTAACCATTTCTCTAACTGATCTGGTTTCTCCAGTTGCTAAAACATAATTGTCAGCAACATCTTCTTGTAACATCATCCACATTCCCTCAATATAATCTTTTGCGTGACCCCAATCACGTTTAGCATCAAGATTTCCTAAAAATAACTTTTTTGACAATCCTAGTTTAATTTTTGCTGCTTCTAATGCAACTTTATTAGTAACAAAGTTAATTCCTCTACGAGGAGATTCGTGATTAAAAAGAATACCAGAACTAATAAAAAGTCCGTATGACTGTGAATAGTTACGACAAAGAGTATGTGCATATAATTTAGAACAACCATATGGACTTACGGGTACGAGTGGTGTGGTCTCTCGTTGAAAGCCATCACTATCTACTGAATTGCCAAACATTTCTGATGTTGCTGCATGATAAACTTTAGAATGTGGTGAAAAACGTCTTACTGCTTCTAAAACAGCTAATGTACCACCGCCATTTACATCTAAAGTATATTGTGGTAGATCAAAAGAAATTTGAACATGTGATTGTGCTGCCAAATGATATATTTCATTTGGTTGTAGTTTATTAATAACAGTTTCAATACTAATTGGATCCGTTAAATCTGCATAATGTAGAGTAATTAAATCTTCATCATGCAAATGTTGAATACGCGTTGTTTGAGATTCTGGTACAGAATTTCTTCTGATTGTTCCGTGAACTGTGTAATTTTTTTTAATTAAAAACTCAGCAAGATAAGAAGCATCTTGACCATTTGCACCGATAATTAAAGCTGTTTTCATATTAATTTATATTCCTGTTAACAATATTACAAATATAATCTATTTCTTCATCAGTCATATCCGGATTATTAGGTAAATATAATCCATTATCATGAATAATATCAGAAAAAGGATATGTTTTTTTACCATACACTGTATAATAAAATGGCTGTCTTGACATAGATCCACAAACCAATGGACGACATTCTACATTATTTTTATTTAAATCTTTTACTATTAAATTTTTATTTAGATGTATTATAGGGTAAGCAAAATTGCTTATAAAATTTGAAAAATCAATTTTCCAATATGAGTTAGAAATATTTTTGTGATATCTTAAAAAATTAGAATATCGTTTTTGATTTTTTTCTTCTAATGTTTTTAACTGTGATAGACCTATATAAGCCTGAAGATCTGTTGATCTTAAATTAAAACCAGGATAATAAAAAGTATAAAGATTTGTAAAATCATCTACATCAAATTTTTCTTTTAAGTTATTTTGTGTTTCTTTACACAAATCACGACTCCATCCATGAGATCGTATTGATTTTAAAATTTCATACGTTTCAAAATCATTTGTAGAAACTAAACCACCTTCTATGGTTGAAAAATGATGACCATAGTACGTTGAAAAAGAAGACATTAAACCAAATGTTCCAGTTTTTTTATCACCATACATTGATCCAACACTTTCACACGAATCTTCTATTAAGATCACATCATATTTTTCACAAATTTCAACAATCTCTTTCATTTTATTTGGAAAACCTAAAACATGAACTAAAATAACACAAGAAGGATTTTCTTTTTTGCATATCTCTTCTAAATGATTTGGATCTAAACCTAAAGTTTCTTTATCGGTATCACAAAGAATTAATTCCATACCTAATTGCATTATAGGTGTAATCGTCGTTACCCAGGAAACACACGGAGCAACAATTTTATTATTTTTTAATTTGTTTGAGACTTTTAACGCCTGAAACATTGCTAAATTGGCTGAAGAACCAGAATTAACAAAAACAGAGTATTTGACACCTAGCCACTTAGACCAAGCCTCTTCAAATTCTTCTGTTAATTTTCCTTTTGTTAGTTGTGGGTAGGTTTTTAACCATAGACACAAATCATCTATTTCATTATTTCTAATAGTATCTTTAACTAATTTGATTGGAAGATTCATCACTTATACCTTTATAAATTTTAACAGAATTTTCTAAAAGTGATTTTTCATTTAAAATGCACTGATCGATCATTGTATTTATTGCCTGTATATATGTCGGACGTTTTTGTTTAAAACAAATATCAATTTTTCTTTTAATATTTGCCAATTCTTCATCTGTTTTTGCTACACCAGCCATATCTTCTAAAAACCACGTTCTTATATGTAAAATACAAAGTTTTTCTATAACTTCTCCCAAATTATCAGTAAATACATATTCATTTGGTAATTCAGGAAGAGACTGACTCAATAATGTTTTTTGTACTGTTTCTTTTATGATGTTTTCGATTTCAATTGCAGTTCTCATAGTGTGTTATTCATTTCTTTGGTTAGTATATCTAATAGCTGACTTTCCGTCCAATCAATTTTTGTTTTATTGTAAAATACATTTTTTCTATAAATGGATTCTTTATCTATATTTTCAGTAACATAATCATTATAGTTCATTCCAAAATTATTATATAATTTTTTAATAAAACTGTTTATAAAAATTGTATTACCTGTACCTATAATAGAATCTGTTTTTTGAGTTAGTGCTTGGTTTACAACAAAACTAGGATGTAGTAATTCTCTATAAAAATGTGTATCTCCTATTTCTATTTTATTTTTAAATCTTATTGAGTCTATAATTTTTCCAAAAAGAAATGGAGGTAGTCTATATATTGAATTAAAATTAAAAGGATACATAATTCTTACATTACTGTAATGTGTTTTCAAGTATGCTGTGATATTTTCTTTAGAAAAAATGTAATCAGAATAATGATAATTAATTGGCGTATCTAGGCTTATTGCTCCATTACAATTATTCCAAAGTTCAGCTGTTGAAAAATATATTATATGATTGGCTTTTAGTTTTTTTATTATACTTTTGGTATAATCTACATTTATTTTATAAAAGGAATCATCATTATTTTTATAAGTTTTTTGTTCTGCAAAACACAAATATACAGAATCCCAAGTAGTATCAAATATATTGGATTCAATATTTCGAGAAGATATCTTTACCATATCGGTAGGAAAATAATGAGCTAATTGAGATGTATTTCCTATAACTAAATTCATAAAAATTTTTTGATTTCTTGTTCTATTATATCATACATAGAATCAAAAGCAAAATTATTTGACCATATTTGTTCTGCACCAAGTAGATTATGTTCTTTCATATCTATCCAATGTGCATCTTCATAAAGTTTGGTAAATCCTATAAGTTTTTTATTTGCATTTAATAAATTTGTTTTTGTAAAACAACAACAATATGGTCCACTACCTCTACCAACTATAATATCACAGTGGGTAGAAAGATATGAGATTTCATTTAAATCATTACCAGTGCTTTGAATGATATCAGAAGTATATTTAATATTTTCTAATATTATTTTATTAGAATTATCAGTTAATAAAAACATACAATTTGTGTATTTTTTTGCTAATCTATCAATTATTATATTCATATCAAAATTTATAGATTGACCAGAAAGAACATTTCCATTACAAACTAGTATTTTTTTTATATGTAAATTTTCTGCAATAAAAGTATCAATGGATTTAGTATTATATAAATTAAAATTTATCTCAGGAACATAAAAAAATGGACTCTCTATTTTTATATTCAATAATTCATACATATTTGTATATTTTTGATAATTTCCATTTAAACAACATCCACCATTAAATAAATATTTTCTCTCTGATGAACCTATCCATGTATTAATTAATACATTGGTTTGATCAACCAATAATTCATGTTCCATACAATGATACAAGTTGTAATCTGAAAATTCTATTTCATTAATATCTTGAAATATTTTTTTATTACAATTAGTTGAATATGTATATGGAGCAGTAGCATTAATTTTTATTATAATATCTTTTATAAATTCTCTTGAATAATGAATATCGCCATAATGACCCATATTATGGAATATAATTTTTTTATTATCTATGTTAGACATTTAAATTTTCCTTTATGATAGTTTCTAGTCTTTTTGAGTAGTTGATAGCGTATTTTTTTGCTTCATTAAAATTATGTTCTATAACTACTTGTTTATCCAAATAATAGGATTTCAAATCAATAGAATTTATTTTATTCAAAAAGTCATTTTCATTCTCAAAGATAATAAAACCATCTAAATCAAAATAATCACCTATATTTGGACATCCCCAGTATATAGGTACAGTTTTGGTAATTAAACAATCTATTAATTTTTCACTAAAATAATTTTTTTCTTGAGAATTTTCTATTATTATAGAAAATTTTGATTTAAATAATTCCATTTTATCATCATTTGGTAAGATACCATCATGTTCATCATGTAACTTCCACTGTAAATGAGTATTACTATAGTAAAATAATGATTTCATATTAATATTTTGTTTAAGGTTCCAGATTTTTTTTCTTAATCTGTAACCCTCAACCATTTCTAATGCACGTTGACTTTTATTTGTTATTAAAAAACTAATAGTATTATCTTTTACGATAGAAAATCCATCAAAATTATCATCAATATAACCCAAATAAGTTGTATCACCAAGATGTTTATTTAACCATGTTGTCCCATATAAAAATAATTTAGAATTAGGTAATAATTTTAAAAGATCTTGATTAGATGTTAGTATCAAATCATAAAAAGAAGAAAATAGTATAATATCATTATCTATTTCTTTCATATAACATACTTTGGGTTCGCTAGAATCAACATACACTTTAAAACTAGGTGAAGTATTGGGATACTCAGCATCTATAATAAATGTATTATCAATACTATTAGAATAATTTTTTAATATATGTTGGGGGTTATTATTCTTTAAAAATCGTGTTACATGTATTTCAACGGATCGATCAAAATCCATTAATTCTGGCTTCAATAAATGTTCAGCATTATAAATTTTAGGTATCATTGTATATTTCTTTTTCTATTTGTTCAAAAAGACAGTCATCAGCAATTTTATGATTTAAACACAGTTCATAGTTCTCTTTAATAGCATCCATTTTTGACCAATAGTATTCTGGAGATAGTTTATTAATATCAAAATTATCATCTAATATTATAATCCCATCTTTATTGAATATGGTATCTATATCAGGAGCACCATAATAAATTGGTATTGTACCTGTAGCAAAGCAATCCATAATTTTTTCTGTGTAATAGGTAGAATATTTTCCATTTTCTATTACTATAGAATAGTAATAATCATTTAATACGTCTTCTTTTTTTATAAATGGATTAAACAATCTACCATAATAATCTATTAGGTAATTTTTTGATTTAAATTCTTCCATTTTTTTATTTCTAAAATTATGTCCCTCTGTTATGGTTTTACCAGAAGAAATCATAGAAATTAATTTATTTTTTTTATGTATTTGTTTATCTATAACCCAAGTCTGATTTGAGGCTGGAGGTATGTATTCAAAAATATCATCTAGTAACAAATAATCCCTATCATGAATAAAGATTTTTTTATAAACACCTTTTAAATCTCTATAATTATTTTTAATAAATTCATACTGCTTATAAGATATACTTTTAGATTCACATAACCATAAAAATTTATTAATAGAAGTACTAGATATTCCTCCAAGAATATCATAGTCTTGATACACCTCAATACCCGAATCAGTTTTATTATTGTGTACCCATACAAACTTAGTTGGATTCAAATATCCACATGATGATGGTGCATGTGTAAATGGACTACCAAATGAAGAAATTTTTATCATTTTAATAAGCTTTTATATACAAGGCATCACCCCAAGTATATCCATCCCACGCAGTAACTTCTCTTTTAAACCCATAATTATTTAAAAAAGAATCTATTTCTTCTACCATAGGACAATTTTTATATAATTCTGCACGATTTACTTCGCATAAAATATAATCTACTTTAAGTAGTATGTCTGTAGATCCTTTTAATACTTCTAATTCATATCCCTGTACATCCAATGTCAGTAAAGTATAATTAAATGATTTATTAGTAAAATATTCATTTAATGTGATAACCTCTACCTGTTCTGTTCCAGTAAATTTTATTCCAGGATATTGCACACAGTGTAATTGTGGTTCAAGTAGTGAACTAGATTGACCATCGTTTACTTGTTCTGTATGCATAGTCATAATACCACTAGAAGACCCTAAGGCTTTATTCTCAATAGTAAGATTTGGCATTGAACCAAGTTTATTAAAAAGTTTGTTATATACTTCTTTTTGTGGTTCAAACATTAAAATATTTTCAGATAATTTTTTTAATGTTTCGTACTCATTTCCATGATGTGCACCAATCTGAATAATTCCAGATATAGGTTTTGTAATATATTTTGTAATATCAAATAGCATTATATTATAATCCAATCTTTGCAATAAATATCTGACCAATTTTTTGGCATATTTGGTTCTGCACCGAACCATTTACTAGGAGCAATAACTTGTTTACTTTCACTCAACCATGCTCCCCACCAACTAAATGAACTATTTGCAATTATATGATAATCACACATAGTCATTAAACACATATCAATATTTTCATTTTTTGTATCGGGAATACAAAAAGGTCTTTTTAAATCTTTAAAAAGTTCTGCTGCTTTTTCATTATCATCACTAATAATAAAAAGAAAAGCATTATCTGGAATTTTATTTAAAGCCTCCTGGTAATATTCCATCGTACATACTGGATGATTATCTGGCAAATTTAAATAATCACCTAACCGTATATGCAATGAGACTGCTAATTTTTTACCAATTTGTCTTATTGTGTCTGCTTTATTTTTTATTTCTGCAGTAAATTCAAATTCTTTTAATAAATCTTGTCTATAATCAATAAAATATTTTTCACTTTGAAAATATCCAATTATATCTGTATTATCTGCAATACCAAATATACCTGCATTATATGTAAAATTACGTTCTTGAGCTCTATGAATATTTTTAATTCCTGAGCTATCTTTTGCAGTCAAATTTAAAAAAGCACTATCTAAATACAAATTTAAATATGAATTATCAGATTTTGTCTTATAAGGAATACCAAATTCATATCCACGAGTTTTAGCAATAGAAAATAATGTTGCATATTGAAACATTTGGTTTCCCATTCTACCATATTTTCCTAACATGTTAAATGTTATCATTGAAAAATAAAATTCCTATTGTGTAAAGGTTTGTCAGTCAATGATTGCCATTTATTGGCACTATCACGATCATTAGATTGATATATAAGTGGAACATTTGGTGTATAAACTTTATACTGGTATTGTATTGCGGCTGTACCGATGTCCCATGGTTTATCTAATGTATATAAACAATGCCGACCAACCGCAGCCATCTGTTGCCGAAATAGTGGGGTAACATATAAAATAGCATGTGCAGCTAAAATCCCACCAATTCGTAAATAATTTTCATGAAGTTGATTAGTATTATAATGCATATTACCATGCGAAATTCCCAAATATACTCCATCAGAATCATCTGGAATTTCAATAATAGGATTAAAATTTTCCATAAACTCAATATCATCTTCTAAAACTAGAAGTGGTGATGAATATCTTATATCTTCCAATATATCGATATGAGATTGCCCACAACCCCTATAATGTGCAATAGATATGTCTGTGTTCGGTGGTGAAGGAATAACTAAACCAGATTTTCTATGAGTATTTTTAAACTCATATTTTTCAAATCTTTGTTTCATGATTTCTGCATTTTTTGTTGCAGAATCTAAATTAATCCATACGACTGGAATTTCACGTAAATCAATAATCATAAGACCTCACAATAAATATAATACATCATATAAAGATGTCAAGTTATTTAGTTGACTTTTTTCTAAAGTACATTATACTTTATCAAATGAATTTAGAAGACCTTAAGAATAATATTACTAAAGATTCCCAAATAGACTCTACAGAATTAGGTGTAGAGGCTCTTAAGATACCTCAAATACACGCCAAGTATCTTAATATGCTTACAGACTTTAAATTGCTTTTGACCAAGCATCAGAATGATTATGCAATTCAAAGATTGCGTAAATGGAAAATTTTGACTGGTAAGGCTTCAAAAGAAGAATTAGAAGCATGGGGAGAAGAACCATTTGATTTGGATCTACTTAAGACTGATGTAGAAAAGTTTATTGACGGTGATCCAAAGATGGTAGACTTAAAGTCTAGGGTGGCTGTTAATGAGATTAAGGTAAAAATGGTGGAAGAATTTTTAAAAGCCATTAATAATCGAAACTTCAACATCAAGTCTGCCATTGACTGGCAAAAAATGATGAATGGCATAGTATAAATATTATGTGGATATTGAAGTCGAATCTGTAGATGAAGTTCGTTACTACGTCAAAACAGAAAAAGGAATCAAGCAAGAATTACGAGATTATTTCTCGTTCATGGTACCTGGTGCCCAGTACATGCCTATGTTCAAACGGCGTATATGGGATGGAAAGATCCGGTTATATGATATCCTTACATCTACTCTTCCTCGTGGTTTAAAAACTTATCTTGATAAGTTTTGTAAAGACCGCCAATACACTTTAAATATTAAAGAGAGCAGGAATCCCCTATGCATAACGGAGGAGAAACTTCTGGACTTCTACGAGACACTAAAAGTTTCTGTAAAGAAACAGCGGGTCAAAATGCACCCCCACCAAAGCCAAGCAATTCTGCACGCTATCAACGCTCACCGGTGTGTAATAGTATCTCCGACAGGTTCTGGAAAAAGTTTAATAATCTACGTCTTGCTCCGCTATCTACTCTCCGTAATAAAATCAGACAGAAAGATTTTAGTTTTGGTTCCAACGGTGGGGCTGGTTACACAGATGGAAACAGACTTCTTTGATTATTCAAAGACAGATCCTTCTTGGCTATCAAGAAAATATATTCATAAAATTAGTGCTGGTTTAGATAAAGATACTAATAAGCAGATAGTAGTCTCTACATGGCAATCAATATATAAGTTGCCAAAAGAATGGTTTGATCAATTTGATGCTATCTTTTTTGATGAGTGTCATCAAGCCAAATCAGAATCAATCAATATGATTGGACAGAAGCTTACCAAGGCATGGTTTCGTATCGGTACTACGGGTACACTAGATCAAACAGAAGCACATCGACTCAGTATAGAAGGTATCCTAGGTCCAGCCATTCAATTTATTCAGACAAAGAGCCTAATGAACAAAGGGTTGCTTGCTACTCTTGCTGTTGACTGTATTGTATTAAAATATACAGACCAAGAGAAACAGGATATGAAGAAGCAAAAATATCCTGATGAAATCAAGACTATAATAAGTAATAGTAGGAGGAATGAATTTGTCAAAGAACTCGCAATTCATACCAAAGGCAACACCCTCATCCTCTTCAACTATGTCGAAGGACACGGGAAACCTCTCCACTCTCTCATTGAGGCAGCAGGAACGGATAAGAAAGTATATCTTATTCACGGAAAAACAGAAGGTGAAGCAAGAGAATCAATTCGCCGTATCGTGGATACACAAACTAATGCCATATTGGTTGCGAGTTACGGTACTACTAGTACTGGCATTAACATTGTCAACATTGATAATATTATCCTTGCCTCTCCTACGAAATCTGTAATTCGTTTACTACAAAGTATTGGCAGAGGTTTAAGGACATCTGCTAAAAAGAAAACTTTGAAAGTTTATGATATTGTTGATGATCTTTGTTACATGTCATACAAGAACCATGTTTATAGACATTTTGAAGAACGAATCAAAATTTATAAAAAAGAAAAATTTGATTACAGAATAATGTCTATGCCACTACCTAGCGATGATAAATAAATTAGGAGGGTTACTATGTCTGACGAAGCACAAGAAACTCCCTGTGATGGTAATGTACGAGTAGTAAAGCTTATTAATGGCGAAGAACTATTAGGAATAGTTCAAGATGTTTGTACAAACCATATTTCAATGATACTTCCAGCAAAAGTTGAAACAGCATATTCAAAAGATGAAAATGGATTATTAATTGAATATGTTAAATTAACAAATTATGCAGCAAGTGTAATAAATAGTGAAATTGTTTTAAATAAAAATGCAATCATGTTTATTGGTGATCCAATTCCAGATATGTTAATTATGTATCAAACATTTTCTGAAGCTATGAAAACAGATCCAGAATCAATTAGAACCAGTACACTGGGTGAAGGTGTATCTAACCCACAAGCTGGACTTATGATGCTAAATGAGCTTTTTAATAATGAAGATTTTGTAAATTTTGTAAATGACATGATTGATAGTTTTGAGGGGTCAGAGGTCATATTGGATGATGAATTAGAAGAAATAGAAGAATCTGAGCAGCAGGAACCCTCTGTAGAGGATCTGTTGGTTGAGGAGGCTCCGAAGCCACCTAAGCCTGTAAAACGCCGTACAATGAATCCTGAAACTAAAAAACTACCATTTAATCCAGATAGCAGCCCAAATTCGGCTGAAAGCTGGTCAGATAATCCAGAAGATTATATTTAAAGCATATTGTTTAAATTTTCTGGTACATCTGGGCAGAAATCATAATAAGCAAATTTAAACTGACATGTTGCTTTTTGTATGATTGCATCCGAACTATCGGATTGAAAAACCAACCCACTCAGTTTACTGGGAACAATATAATTAAATGTTACTTTTGTTACTGGGCAATTAGTAGAAGCACTGTAAATTATTAAATTTGCTTCATGATGCCAATCTTGGTAATCGGCATTATAGTCAGTATCATTTTCTATGTTTGCTAAATTTCGCATCCAAGAATAAATACTTTGCCAATTTTCCAAATTTGAATCAACTATAAATTCTACATTTAAAGTTTCGTAGTTGAACTGCATTGTTGGAATAGGAATTGTTGTACCTAAAGTAGTTGGTTGATTTACTTCTGGAATTGTACAACCTGGTAAATTTGCTTTTTGGCAATTTAATTCAAATTGTTTAGTTCCTCTTCCAAAAAATAAATTAAAGTAACTATTGTATAGTGGATTTAAATTTGTTGTGCAGCTCATAATATTATTTATTTAAAAACAAAGACCTCCCCATTTCTGGGGAGGTCTTGAAGTTTTAATTACTTACTTTCCGTTTGATCAGATGGTGTTACCATGTAGATGGGTAACGTTGGTCAAGCGGTAGTATTGGTTCAAACCAGCAGTCAATGTCTCGCCGTCAGGAATCTTGTTACTATTGATAACAAATGGGTTGGCTACAACACCATAACGAGTCTTGAACGCAATACGTGGTTGGAAAGTGTTAGGATCGACTGCACGTACCATTTGTAGCGGAACGTATGGGCAGTAGAACAGACCAGCATCGTATGGAGATTCACCCTTATAGCCAGCAACGAAGAAGTTGACACCTAGTGGTGAATATGGATCGATATAGACGCGGATCTTACCACTCAGAACACCAGCAAAGGTGCTTTGAGTATCATCAGCACTCATTTGTGGAGCAATACCAGGGCTGAGGCTCATGAAGCCAGACATGGCTAGAGCAGCAGCAGTATCGCTGTCACAGATGATGAAGTTACCCTTACCACGGCGGGTTTCCTTAGCGATTGCATTGCATTCACGTTCGATTTGGAAACTGAGACCACGGAAACGTTCAGCAGACCAACGACCATCAGAGTCGTTATCTAGATCGTATACACCCTTTGTTACAAGGTCATTTTGTTGTGAACCAGCTCTAGCAACATAGTAAATGGTCCTGACGATTTCACGATTGATTTCGGCAAGAATTTCTGTGCTGAGAAGATTGGCCAACTCTGCTTCGGCATCAAGACCGTGAACGGCCTTAAGGTCTTGTGCAAGTTCGACAGTGTAATTACTGCTTAGTGCACGAGTCTTGGCTTGTACTGCAACACGGTCAATGCTGAAGTTCATTTGGTTCCAAGATGCATATTGTGCACCACCTGCACCACCAGCACTACCAATACCTTCACCATAATTGGTGAGGATACCACGTAAAGAAGCAAGTTGAGCAGCGGTTGAAGTTACACCTGCAGCAGCATTCCAACCTGAAGAAAGACCCGATCCAGCGGTGATACCACCGAAGGCACCGAGAGTCCAACCCGAACCACCGAATTGTGCTTGTGGCTCTTGGAACATAGCTTCAGTATAAGCATTGCTACCATATGAACCACCTGCACCAGATCCGCCATAATTAGAGCGCATGGCAAAAATTAGGCCTGTTGGAGCGGTCATTGGTTGAACGCCACAGATATCGTATGCCATTAGATTCGGCATAGCACGACGAATCAATGAAATGAGTACTGGGTCGTAACCGGAAACTTGACCAGTGTTGTAACCAGATGAGGTGGATGGACCACCAAGGTTATTGTTGCCACCCATATCTTCATAGAGGTGCTGTTGACGAATGGACTGCTCTTGGTTCTCTAAAAGAACAGCAGTAACCTTTTTACGATAATCATCCTTAATTGCAGGAAGAGCCTCGTGATTGAGGACTGGATTCCATTTTTCTGTTAAAATATCATACGGTGTGTTTTCTTGAAATTGCATAGTAGTTAATTCTCCTAATGAGTTAAATTATTTAGTAAAGTGAAATATTAGACTCTTTTGTTAAGTCTACCTAGTGCTCCAATGTAGCTTTCGACTAGTGTTGTTGGAGCTTGTTTTACGGATGAGAACGTTTGCTCAGGATCAGCTTGACGAACTGGAGCTGGGCGACGATTCATGTAATTCTCACGAATAGCAACGAGCTTTTCGCGATATTCTTCTGGTGTAGTGAAGTTTACGTTTTCCATTAAATTTTGAAGCTTAGAAATTTGAGTATCTGCCAAATCGCGGGTCTCGGCAACAAAGATGCCAGCGCATTCGGTTAGCGATACTTCCTTGCGAAGATCCATGGTGTACTTAACGGATTCATTGAGTTTGTTTTCTAAGTCTCTATTTTGAGCATAAAGTTCATCTAGAACGTTGTACTTCTCTGAAGGGACATCAATGTAATGATTCTCAAAAAGATTCTTCAGACCACCGATAAAGTTTTCGGCAATTTGAGTCTTGATGCCTTGTTCAACGGCGACAGCATTGTCTGTCATCCATTCTTCGACAACATAGTCTAGATAATCGTCAACCTTCTCAACAAGAGATTCGGTTACGGTATCAAGATAGTTCTTAACGTTTTCATCAACTTCTTCAACGATAGATGCTACTTTTCTTTCTACGCGGTCTGAAACTGCGGCTTCAAAGATTGCATCTAGTTGATTGACCAAAGAAGCAGGAACATCTTCGCCTAAAAGAGAAATCAAAGCATCATGGAATTGTGCTCTAGTTTCTTCAGTGGTTTCGACTGGTTCGTCTTCGCCACCTTCTTCCATTTCTTCTTCATCTGAATCTTCATCAGAAGATTGTGTTGGGGCTGCACGCATACCAGCGGAGGCTGACATTGTAGCTGGAACTCCTGGCTTACCCATACCACCAAAGGTAGCAGGCATTGCATTGATGACTGGTTGGGCAATCATATCAGAGCCACCAAGTGCATCATTTACACCACCTCCGGCACTTTGTGAATAGCCACTTGCCATACCGGTAGAGTTTGCTTCAGAAATCATATTATTTTTCTTGTTTTTCATGTGAAAGGAATCCTTGTAAATTATTTATATATTTATTAACTTTACGGGTAACCAGGTAATTTATATCCTAGAGCCGATAACCGTTTTGCTTCTTCTGCTTCTTTAGCTGCTTTGATTGCTTTAGCTATTGGAGATTCTTCATCTGCAGAAGCACTTTGTGGAATTTCAAGTGGAACCCAAGGTTTTCCAGCTCCCTGTGCGGCGAGTGCAACTTGATTGATACCCATTTTTTTAACATTTGCATCAAAGTAATTTGCACCACTTAAATCAGCAAGATTATTCAACATACCTGCTGCTAAATCTCCAGGCAATCCAGCTGCAAATTTGGCTGCAGTTCCAATTATTGGTAAATCAGTTACAGCTCTTGGAAGCATTTTACCAAGTAATCCACCTGTTGCTCTAGCCGCGCCAGCAAGATCACCCAATACTTTGCCTGCTCCATACATACCCATTGCACCAGTCATGTTAATACCTGAATCACCAAACAAAGTAGACTTTGATCCTATACCAGTTTTTCTAACTTTAACTCCGGGAACTGGAAGAGCAGCAGATCCAGTAGATCCACTTGTTATTGGAGTAATTCCAGTACCACCACCAGATCCAGTGGGAGGTACAGCCTCAGTTAAAATAAATGCTTCTAGAAATTCACGATCCAAATTACAAGTAATTCTTTTGTTTAAAGATTCTATCAAGTAATTTTGAGTTTTAACTGAGAGTGTTGATTTCATGATAATTTGCGAAAGTAATCGTTAAATACTTTAACGATATTTTTGTTTAAATTTCTCTTTGAAGATTCATGAATTAATTTTTTAGCAGCAGAGTGTTCTCTTTCTTGCCAACTACCATGCACAAACATCCATTCGCGACCTTCCATGATTCCATTTACAAATGCATTTGGAGCAGATGGATCAGCAACGATGTCAATAGCGGCTAACATAAAGTCTTCTTGAACTTCTTGGTAACCATTCTTGGATTTTAAAGAACCCATACCACGAGTGGATACGCCAAGTTGTGCACCTTCATCAATGAGATTCTTTACAATCTTGCCCATTGGAGTATCAAGAACTTTAGCTTTGCCATAGACGTTTTTGCCGTCTTCGTACAGTTCTTTTACAATGTGTGAAACTCTATCCAAATTTACAGTAGGACCAGTTGGGTGGTTAAGTTCACCCATTGCTCTTCCCTTTGCAACATATTCAGTGATATACCGTTTGCACTCTTTGAGCAAAGTGTTTTGTGGGTATATACGACCATTTCGGTTTTTAGTATCAGATTGCATGAAAACACCTTCAATAAAGTAGGTCTTCTCGCCGTTTCCGAGATTTTCCTTAACGTACTTGATGTCTTCAGTTATTTCCGTAATTAATTTCATTGTTTAGTCTTTGGCTTTAAAATAGCTTTTGCTACGTTCTTGTATTGTTCTTCTAAACGTTGTGCAGCTTTTCCAAACAAAACTTTACCAGTTTGTTCTTTAAAAGCAACAGCATTTTCTTCTACGATATTTTTTAGCATTTGCCGAACGTTGTTTTTCATAATAGTTTCGTTACCTTCTGTGAAAAATTGATGTGCTCTTTGAATTTAATTCCGTCTTCAAATATTTCTGAAATCATTTTTTGTCTATTTTGTGGATTCAAAGATTCAAACAATTGTTTCAAACTATGGATTTCAGATTCAGTAATATTTATACTTGAACCATTTTTAAAGTTATAAACCCCACCCTTAAAATCATTAATAAAGTCTATAAATTCTTTTAGTTCTCTGGTATTTTCAGTGTTAGTAACTCTAGAAAATAACTTACGTTCTACTAAACTTTTGGACTCTTTTACGGTTTTATCTAATTTTATAGCCAGAGTTTGAATAATATTTTGTTTAAAAAAATTATTGTTTTCGGCTAATAGACTTCTAACTCCGTGTTTTAGTAATAATTTTGTGGTAGGTATCATTGTTGTTGTCCTGCGTCCTCGGCTGACATTCCTTGTGCTGCTTGTTGTGCAGCCATAGCAGCCTGTTCCTGTGCAATACGTTGACGATCAATTGCCATTTCTTTCTCAAGACCTTTGAGTTCTTCAGGAGTGTATCGCAATATATTTCGTTTAATGTATTCTGTTGAGAAATATTTACCAACATAGGGTTCAACATACGACAACATTTTAACACGTTCTGCAAGTATTTCTGCTTCTTTTAAATCCCAGAAATAATTATCAGTAGTAAAAATAACATTGATGTCATTCTTTAAATGTCGCCAGTCTTCATCCGTCATTACACCTTTAAGCAACAACTGAACTCTTAATGTATCAAGGAATAACCTTGAGAATTGAAAACGAAGACGATCAATAAACTTATAGAATTTAATTTCTTCACGAGATATTTCTGTAGATCTACCCATGTTGAAACCATTTGTTTCTGGTTGCAAACGACTCATTGGAACGTTTAAGCAACCATATAGTTTCTTTTTGAAGTATTCTGCATCTTCAATTTGTGAAAGAGATTGGGCTCCAGGAAGCGTAGTAATTTCTGTACCACGTGAACCTTCACGGCGAGGTAACCAGTAATCTTCCAGTACAGACATGTGCTTACGCTCATCTCTTACTTCACCGGTATCTTGATTATAAGTAAGGCGTGTGCGGAAACGGCTCATCATGTCGCGCATGTACTGTTCAGCTTTTTGTTTTGGTAACTGACCAACGTCTACGTAAAAAATACGACGTTCTGGTGCACGAGCAATTCTATAAACCAACAAGGCATCTTCCATTTGACGCAACATGTTTAGTGGACGAATTGCTTTATGTAAATAACCTAAAACACGTTTGCTATTTAAATCAACCAATCCAGATGGAACATATACAACACTGTCTAACGATAAATGAAGACCTTGTGGACCAGTAAGTACATAAGATTCTTTATCAGTATTTGTATAAATGTAATATTCTTCGATATCTTTAATGATAGATACCATTTGATTTTTTGAAGATTTGTCAACTTCTTTATGAACCTTACGAACTTTTTTAATCTTTAAAGGATCAATTGGTATAATATCTTTGATACCTTCATTTGGTAGGTCTTTATCAATAACCAAATTATAATAAATTTTAGAATCAATATACCATCGTCTAAAAATTTCATATGATTTATGATTAAAATCTAATAGATGTAAGATTGTATCAAATTCTTTATATATTTTTGTTTTGATTTGATCGGAAACTGGACAATGTGTTAAATCTAATTTAACTGGTTTATGATCAGTTCCTTGAACTATCGACGCATTTACAATTTCATCAATCGCATTATCTAATTCAGGATATACAGACATATTTCTGTACATGATAATTGACTGTGTTTCATCACGTGTTGATGCTGCATAATCTAAAGCTGTACCAAAAAAACCACCAGCCTCAATTGTAACCGTACCGTCATAAACTTCTGGTGCAGTTATAGCCTGTACAGGACTAGCCTGTTCTAGGCTTTTCTTGTTCTCATCTTTTTTCTTACCAAAATAAAATCCTAAAAGCGGTAGTTCCATGTTTCACCTTGTTAATCTTTTGTAATATCACTAATTTCAATATAATCAAACGCAATAATAACGTTAAAACTATTTAACGTATTTGGATTACCCATATTAAGTGGAATCGGTTGAATTCCGGTAGGCCAACAACCATTCAAAATCCATTCTTTTTGTGGATTCTGGTTACCATTTATATCTAAATGTTGAATTTTCCAGTTATATGCTTTATAATCATCTGGATCTATCGTGCTAACATTTGTATCATGATTATTAATAAAATCTTGCCATTTTTGGATTCTACCCCAAATGTTGTTGCTACCAGTATCATCCCAAACATTGAAAGACCATGTACCGTAATCTCTTTCTCCAGGATAGTGATAAAATCTTCCAAAATGTTGATAACTAATTGTTTTTACTGCTGAATTTGGAATTGTTGTAGCGCGAACATGATAATCTGTAAAACCACCACCAGTTGGAAAACTGCCCGTAATACGAAAACGGTTTTTTCTATTTCCACCAAAGAAGTTATTTTTAAAATCATTAATTAGCATTTTAAGTATTATAGTTGTCTTGTATTTTTAAGTAATCAAAAGTTAAAGTAGTACTAAAAGAACTAAATCCTGCATCTCCCATGTTTAATTCCACTTCACCCACAACCGATGGCCAACATTTGTAAAGTGTTATTGTTTTTAATAAACCACCATTTGCATCTAATTGTTTTACTATCCATGTTTTTTGTAAAGAATCATAATTAAAATCATCAGAATCTACTAAATGTGTGTAATGTCCATCCATCAATTCTGACCATGTATGCATAGATTTCCACAAATTCTGAGTATTATTATCATCGTATATACCAACTGCCCACGTACTATATTGTCTATCTCCGGGTAACAATAACATTCTACCGCGATAAGGAACCGGAATTGTATTTATTTGAGTTCCCGGTAAAGATGCAGATACCATTTTAAATGTAGCATCGGATTGAGTAAATGGAACTTTTGTAGGCCATGAAGGAACAACAACAAAGCGGTTTGCACGGGTTCCTCCATTAAACCCGTTTTTAAAATTGATTATGGAGTTTCTATTTGCCATTATTGTGTTACAACAGTTAGTGATACTTCAAAACTATCCAAGCTCAAAATTGGTTGAACGACAACTGTCATATTAAGTGACGTGCTAAAATCATCATTGTTCGTACTATCACATGTAATTTGTGTAGCTGCTGTAAACAAAAATTGACTATACTTACTGAGAGCCGTTCTTATTTCAGATGTTACATACGTTCTTGTTTGTGTATCGTTGGGTTGGAACAAATATTTCATACCAATATTTGTTAAATCTTGGTATATTGCAGATTTAAGTTTCGACACACCAATTCGATCTTCAGCTATAATTGTTGCATTTGCTGTTACACCAACCAAATCCGCTCCCAAGAAATTAGGAGCACTTTGATTGTTTACAAAGAAATTTAAACGATTTGTTTTTAATGATTCTTTTAAACTGCTATTCCATTCAATAGCATTACTTATATTTCCATTTAATACTTTTGCAAGATTTATACCAGCAACAGTTAAATATAGTTGATTTCTGTTTTTAGATCTAGCAAAGAACCCACCAACATCACCTACTGCTGGGATATTGTAAGTAATTTTACTACCATTAACTAAAGATGCAGTATCTAAGTCTGCAACTGTTTTAATACCATACACATTAAACATTCTATCTGCTATTTCTCCGGTGCAGTTACCAGATAAAGATACATAATCACCCATAGTTAAACCATTTCCGGTAACTCCTGATGAATCAGCTATGGATGGGAAAATACCAGTAGAATAGTCTTGAGAAATTAACCATTGGACTAAATTACTTGTTGCAGCTTGACCAATAATAACATCTAATTTTTTATTTGTATCTGTTTGATATTTGGTAAATCCAGTCGGTCCGCCTGCAACAACTAATGTTCCACCATATGCCAAATAATTAATTGCATGTAAAAAATCATTACCAACGGTTCTTGGAGTTATACGAGTAACATTTTGTACAACACCTGTTTTTTCAAACATTCCAAAAGTGCCACCTGAATTTTGTGCACTTATCATAAAACCAGTAATTCCAGAAAGTTTATTTAAATCTCCTGCCAAATCTTGAGGATTTGTGTATACAATATAAGTATCGCCTGTAGTTCCTTTTGGTGGGGTATATCGATATCGTCTGGAATACACTAGCCATCCAAATAAACCACCTGGATCATTGCCTGCTGCACCCGAAACACCGTTAAATGTGACACCAGCATATCCTGTTCCGAGCTGCATGCCTGCTAAAAGAACTACAGATGTACTTTCTTTAGTATATTGATTAGTGCTGAGAAATGAGCTTAATGATGGCATTTAGATTCCTTATTCTGTCAAAATATTTAGCATTTTATGCTGGGTACCAAATTAAACCACCTTGCACAAACTCTTCACCATCATCTTCATTTTTTTGTTGTGGTGATATTAATATGTTATCATCTTCTGGATTTGATCCTTCTTCATAATTAAATTTACCTTGTTCGATCAAATCTGCAAAATAATCTTGTCTCGTTAACCATGCAAAAAACACTAAAGACATGACTAAATCGTCATGGTGACCATCTTCGGCTTTAAAAGTATTAGATTTTGATACAAATGCCGTAAGTTCTGCAATTATTCTTTCATCATTTAATAAAATTTTGTCGTCTTCAATAAGTCGCTTTAAAATAGCACATCCAATTTTTTTAGTTTGTGCTGTAGTACGTATTCCCATTTCATTTTTACCAACTCCACCAAAACCCTGTGATAGAATTTGTCCTTTTCTTCCAAGAACTTTTGTCATTAAAACATTTTCATATTCTAAATCGGTATGCAATATACCGGAAACTTGCCCCCCCAGATCATTTGTTTCTATTAAAACAAATGCATTATTATATAATTTTGCTGCAGAATTTAATACAGTTGGATAATGAAATGGACTTATTGTATTATTTCTGTATGTGGACACAACTTGATAAGGAGTAGTTGTAGCATCTATAATGGTATAGGCAGAGTAATCAGCACCTTGCCCACGTGACACGTCTGCCTGCAAGAAATACGTATGATCTTTTTCAGGATATGCAAATGTTCGCAAACCTTCATTTGTTTCATATAAAGGTTCTTCACCAGCCAAAACATTTAATTTACTAGTATTAATTAATGTATTACTAGAACCTAAAAAACTACATCCATACTCTTGTTCAAACTGTTCAGGGCTTGTATTAGCAATCTGCTCTTCTGCCCATACATCGTCTCTTTTTGGTCCACCCGGAGATATAGGAACGTCTCTCCAACTTACTTCTACTGGAATAAATTTATTTTTTTGTTTATGACCATCAACTCTATTTGCATCAATCCATAATTTATGAAAATGATTGAGTCCATTAGGTGTAGATACAATTACAAGTTTTGTAGTGGTACCAGCTGAAATTGTTGGATATGTTGATGCATAGAATTCTTCTGCAATATGTGAGGGCAAGAAGGCGTATTCGTCTAAAAGAAGAAAGTTAAATGAACCACCACGGATTGCAGCAGATGATGTTGCATCACACATTACTCTAGATCCGTTTTCTAGCTTCATTGATGTCTTATTCCATTCTACGACACCTTGTTGTAAAAACTGTGGTAAGTTTTCATATGCTAATTGCAGTTTAGAATATAGTTCATCTTTTGCTGTTTTTAATCTGTTAGCTAAAATTGCTACACTAACGCTTTGATTAAATGTTATGTAATGACAAATATATCCAATAACCGAAGTAGACTTTCCAGACTGACGAGGCCATTTAGAAATAACAAATCGATTTTTGTGAATTTGATTAACAAATTTTTGTTGATAATCATATAACTGTAAAGGCATAATACCTTTATCAAGAGTTTTTACTTTTACGTATTTACTACAAAAATAGACAGGATCATTAGCACACTTGATATATTCTTCAAGCTGCTCTTTTGAATATTGTATATCTACACCAGGTGGTTTTAATTTTGAGTTATTTCTATACCCAATATTATTGCTGTTTTGCGCCTTCATTTATAACCTCCACATCAATTACTTTTTCAGTACTTCTCTCTTTATTTAACAGATTTTGTAGATCTTTTGTTGATCCAACAAATACTGAATTATTAGTTTGAGTCAATTTAGTGGCAGTGGCAGAGGTAATATCTTTGGCACTTTTATGTACAGAAAGCACATTGTTATTTAAATCTGCCATAGTTTTTAACATTATGGCAACTACTTCAAATGCACGCGGACTATCTGATTCGGTTGCTACTTTTAATACACTTTCTAAAGCAAGGTTACCATTTTGAATTAAATCTTTGAGATTATTTTGAACCATCTCATAGTCTTTACCAAAATTATTAGAATTAAAAGTTCCACCAACTAAATTCTTAGAAGACTCTGGTTTAGATGGTTCAACATCAAATAGTTTTGCTAAATTTTTATTTAAAGTCATTATCTTAATCTATTTCTATAATTGGATTGATAGTAGTAATTGTAGTAAAACTTTGTACTTCACCAAATATCCATGATTTAGCTACAAATTGAAATGAAGCAATATTTAAACGACGAGAAGAAAAATCACCTTCATATTTTTCTGTTATACTATTACTTTGCATAATAATAGGAATATCAAGATTTGTTTGTACATCATTCATATCAAGCCTAATAGTATGATCTGGCACAAAATATGGCATTATTTGTTCAACAATTTGAAGTAAATCATCAGTATGTCGGGTATACGCATATAAATTAAATACAACATTTACAGGAATCTGACTTTTAATTTTATTTCCATTAGCCTGACATACATCATTAACACTTTGATTTGTATTAAGCGCATACCTACCCAATCTTCTTGATGGATCCGGTGAAATATTAGACATCATAAAACTTATAATAGGTACTTGGACTTCAATACGAGTACCGTCTGTTATTGATGACGGTTGCAATAACCGTTGAATAAATTTTTCTTGAGCAGCATAATGCACTGGAACGCGAATTAAAAATGGATTGCCAGTATCTGGATCTTTATGTTGTATTTCAATATTACTAAACAAAGAACCAAATCCAACAACCAATTTTCTTAAATTTTCATTATAAAAGTTTCCAAACATTTAAGCTCCTTTATGAACAACTAATATCCGAGTTACATTCATCAAACGGATTATTGGGATCAAATCCGTAACTTATTCCCTCTTGTTTAAGGATGTCGTTAACTCCCATAGTTGTGCCCAGTATATTATTTAAAGGAATTACAGTAGAGCCAGAAAGACCTCTTGTTGTTGTATATGGTGAATTGATTGCAGTATTTGGTGTGTCAATCTTTTCGTAGCTATAAGTAAACAACTCTGCAGTTATTTGATATGAATATAATTTACCTAATGGATATAAAGGGTTTTCATGTTCTACAAAGTTAATTTCAAATAACGATTTTGATAATGGAAAATATATAAGATCACCTTCTCTGGGTCTTATAATTGTAGCATCATATGTTGTTACTTCTTCTTTAAATCTTTTACGCGCAAGTAATAAAGATATTTTATCACGAATTTCTAATCCGAATTGACTTATTACATCGGTGCCGTCAAATCCTTTATAAGATTGAATATACATTTCTATAGTATAAATCTGTTCAAAAGAAGACGCTGGATCTTCACCAAAAATTTTATCTATACTAAAATATTTTCTAGGTACATAATAACAATCCTGACCCATAGCTTGTATCAATTCAACGGTAAAACTTTCAACTAATGATTGTTCTGGGCCAAAACTTGTAAGATTAAGATATCTATTTGTTGCCATTTTAACCTATCATGGGATCTACTGGTAATTCATGGGTTTTGAGTAATGTCGCCTCAATTACATCTAATTCTTTTTGAGCATCTTGCATTATTGCTGCGGAGTTTATAGAAGCTCCACCTGGAAGTGGTATACCAGCATATTTCATTAAATTTTGAGCCCACTGTTTCTTTAATAGTGCTCCATAATGTCTCTGAAAAATACGATCACTCCAAACTGTTGGATGATACTCAGGATTTACTTTTACATATGCTTCAACCATCAAATATGACCCAGCTGGAATTAAACTTTGTTGAGTTTCTAAAAATAATCTTTGAGTAGTATTTGTATACGTAAATGAATATGGGTAATTAAATACATCATTTATTAGTTCAAGATAACTCATAGCTTCCATATAAGTTGCCATTGGACCTTGAGCCAAACCACCTTGATTAAAGTACAAACCAAAAAAATCAAATAAAGTCATCTGATACCGCAAATCAAACATATAATCACCAACAAGATTGCCGGGAGCATATACTTTGCTTATAGTGCGTATATCACTAGCCATTGGCCAAAATCCTGTAGCTCCAGTCTCGGATGATGTAACTGACTGTGCACCCAATCCATAACCAAATTGTGATACGTCAAAATACTTTTTTGCAACATTTTCTACAGTTACTGGAACAACAAACTGTGCTCGTTCATTAAAATTATAATGACGTTCATACAAATACTCCAAAGATTCGTCTAAACGATCATGTGCCTGTTCTGCATCAACATTTATTTGAATTACAGGAGCACCGAGTTTTCTATATGTAAAATCAATAAATTCTTGACGGGTAGTTATGGCCATAGAAATATTTATGAATTCTCAATAATTTTATTAACTTGAGAAATCAATTTTTCTTTTTCTTCACTATGACCAATAGTTACTTGAATAAGTTCCAATTCGTTAGGATCAAATGCTTCAATCATCTCTTTTCGCAATTTAACTTCTATTGGTTTAAAATTTGGGTCATAATTGCTAAATCCAGGCATTTGCATTGGACAATTTAATACTGGATAATCTAATTTTGAATAATCTGTACTTTCTGCCATTAGCCATGTGTGTGGTTTGTCACCGCAACCACACCCTCCACAATAGTGTTTTGTAGAATCTACATCACTTTGTTTTAAAAATGGACAGGTGGTAGTTAAAGTACCTCCACCAAAACAAGAAAGAATTCTTAATTGTTTAGTTGGAATATCTGTTTTAGTATTTGATAAGCCACGTGAAGCTAAAGACGCAGCAAACATAATCATTTTAGTAAACATAAATTTAAAAAGTCGAATAATTGACTGACATACCGGCAGGAACTATATATTTTTCAATAAATGATTTATATGAAGTTAAGTTTGACTGTTCTGCAGTGCTTATTTTAATTTCTATAGTGGTATATGCACCAGTATCTATGAACACGCTATTCCAAGGTATTCCTAATAAAGAACATATTGCATATTTTATTGCTGCAGGAGTACCCTTACAATTAAAATAATTTGTATCAGATTTAATTAAAAAAGTTCTTAAATTTTGAATAATTCTTTGAAACTCTGTTGTACTAAAATCAGCACCAGGAAAATAAAAATCTGCCAATGCTTCTAAAAATATATCATTTGTAAAAAGTGGAACTCGTATTGTTTCCCAATTTAATTGTGCGCCATATCCATACTCTTGACTCAATAACCATCTTAAATAATTTTTTATCAAAGGAACAATAGTTACATTATTTGGATTGTCAGAGTATTCTTTTAGTATCCATTGTGGAAATAATGATTCTACTGTTAGCTTATCACCCAACCAAGGTTTATCTAAATTTATATAATAATCACTACCTGCTGCAGTAGAAGCAGTTTCTGACAATAAATTCATTTTAGTGTCAAGAGATAAAGCTAAATTATTTAATAGTAATATCATTGTGTATATACTAAACGTATTCCAGCAAGTTTTCTAGCATTTAAATAAGTCATTAATGCTGTTTGATTTGATGCAGATAAGTTTGTAACATATACATTTACTGTACCAGGTACACAACAATCATTAACAACAGTAATATAATCTTCGCTTTCAGTGCCACTTATACCAGATCCTAAAATTGCATTAATATAATCTGATATGGTTACACAACGATCTTGACCAGTGGCTTGAAAAAGTAAACTATATCTTGCACGATCAACACCAATTAAATTATATCCACCTGTTGGCAAATCAGTTGTATTAAATTGTGCATCAGATCTAGATGTAATGCTTGCATTATTTGAATCAGTTCCATTTGTTAAAACAGCTTTAATTAAAACAGTACTTGATGACGTTAATGTTTTAGCACTTGGAAAATTATTTGTAACAATATATCCTTGTGGTCCGTTTATTACTGTAAACGTATTTTGATTTCCTGTTGCTGCTGTTGAAGATTTATCAACCCTAGTCCATTTATTCACTACACCAGAATTGGTTGTGCTTTCATAAAATGTAATTGTCCGGGGATCCACTGTATACGGAAGTTGACATGATTGTGTATCATAGTCATAATTTGTATAACTAACAACCTGTGTTCCAGAATAAAGAGTAGTTGTTTTTGCATTTCCAGCAGGAACAGAATTTATATTGAAAAAATATGCAATAGCTCCAGAACTTGTTGTAGCTTGGAATGTTGTATAATCTTGTAACGTTGCTCCAACAGCTGTAATAGTTCTCGTAGTACTTGCTCCTTGGACTGGAGCTATGAGAACCGAATTATTAGCTGCAATACCCAGTAAACTATTTAATAAGGTAGTTGTGGTAGCAAAAGAATTAACATAACCAAACTGTGCATATACACCATTATATGCTGTTACAGTGGATAGCAAATTAATTAATAAATTTGCTGTGCTTGCATTGTTTGCAAAATCTATATCAGCCAATTCAGGTTGTTTGGATAAAAAAGAAATTAATGATGTTTTAATATCATCAAAATCTAAAGAAGCGACTGATAAATTTTTAAGTTGGTAGGTCATTATAGATTAACCTCTACAAAGGTAGTAGCATCTGTTTGAGTTGATATTCCATCTGTTATTGAATAAGTTACTGTAAATTGAAAGCTATCTTGAGAAGCGTATGTTGTATAAACAGATATATTATACAATTTTGGAATAGCAGCTTGAATAGATCCAGCTAAAGATGCTTGTAGGGCTGGAAGGTTAGCTTGACCATTAAAAATATAATCAAAATAATTAGACCCAAGATTCATACTTGATAGTAGTTCACCTTTTTGTGTTTTTAATACAACTTCTATGTACTGTGCATAGGCATTAAAACCACTTACTGTACCAATATCTTTTTTTGGTCCAGATACATTGATTTTTTCTAATAATATTGAAAAATCTTTTTTAGCCATCAGAATATTTAGATCATGGATAATATGGACCACCATCATCAGAACCACTATAGTCTGGAGCTATATTAGATAATGATAATGCAGTTTCATGCGTTCCAGAATTTGTAAACACATGTTTGATTCCCATAACGTAATATAAACCATTTAATACAGAATTTTCTTTTGAATAGGGATATCCACTTATTCCGTTTAAACGAACAAGCATAACTTGACCAACTTTTAAATTAAAATCTCCAGCTACAGTAACATTTACTTTTCTTCCGTATTGTAAAGCATCAACAAATTCTGCACGTTTAACTGGAGTTTCTACTGGAGTATTCCAAAAAGAAGCAACATTTAATCTGTGTTTAATATATGCTTCATATCTTGGTGCTAATTCCGGACAGGTACAACTGTATGGAGCATCTGGAGTTCCCCAAAGACATCCAAGCCAATCTAGTCCCAAAGAAGAACTAGCAGCTACTTGATTACATTCTTCTGGTGGATCATTTAATAAAAGATCTACAGGCGTAAAAGTATTTAATAGATTAATAGTCGGAACCCCGGCTCCTGTCCATAAAGTATAACTACTAGCAGTACCTCCAGAACTACCACTGCTACCGCTGCTACCTGAACTCGTTGAAGTTCCAGTATAAAATCCTATAGCAGTAGCAATTTCTTGAACTCCAGGAAATCGTGTAAAACAATCATCTAAACTAGATGGTGCATTGGTAACTCCTCTGGTAATGGAAGAATTGGCACACTGATAAGAATCTTTACTCGTTACAGAATATAATGCAGTTTGTGGATGATTTGATCCATATGTTAATATTTGTCCTGACATAAATTAATCCTATTTTTATTGATTATTACCATTAACTGTAGTTGATGTAGTTTGACAGCTACCATCTACAACATTTTCTGCCCAGAAATAACTTAAAAATTTATTTTGATATTCTGGATAAACTTGATTGCCACTTTCTGATAATAATGTAGTTAATGGAATCTGATACATTTTTACAATATGAAATATGTCAGCAGAATCTGGTGGAGTAGCACTTCCATTAGTTCCTATTGCTCTATATTGAAATCCAGATGGAATATTAGAAGGACTCCAACCAGGTGGAAGATAGGATGATGTTAAACCGCGTTCATTTACATTTATTGCCCATGTATCATCTTGTGTTGCACTAGATGCAACTGAATCTAAACTCCAATTTTCTAATTGATGAAAATAATATGACGCTGCACCTGATGATCCACCTGATCCTCCAGAAGAACCAGACATTCCAGCTGGACCACATGCTCCATATATGGCATTAAATTTAAGTTTATTCCATTTATATCTGTATTTTTTTGCATTTCCTGGTACAGATCCACTTATTCCAGAAACGCTATCTGGTTCATAACGTTGTAATAAAGCAAAAAAATCTTGTTCTGGTTGTTTGCCCATACAACATAAAGAATACATTACAAAATTTTGAGCTTCTATTTCTCTTAATTTTTTTAATCTGTCTTCAGATGCTCCTGTTAGGGTAGATTGAAATACATCATAACGAATGTCAATAACTTTTTGTAAATACGTATCTATTCCATTTATTCCAAGAGAAGTGCTTGTAGCAGGAAGATCTTTATCATCTGGATAGTGGGGATGTATCGGAGTCATATCAAACATGTTTTTCCACATATCTGGACTATCCAGATATGGCATGTAGCCACTCTCACCCATCAATACCATATTATAATAGCTCTTCTCAGTACCATATTGATTTCCTAACAAATTTGATATTGATTTATCATTTGTAGGTAATTGACCATCAAAATATCCCCAAGGATGATCAATAAAGATATTATCTCCACCTTTAGGGGCAGTTGTTCCACGTCCATATATACTTACTACATCAATATTATATTTTTGTCCATCATCTTGAAAATGAAAAGTTAAATTTTTTGTAGTATTACGTTCTGATTCAATAATAGCATCTGATAAAGCATCTCCAGTAAGACCTAAATTTACTTCTACTGTATTTGTATCCAAATACTTTGGAGTTTTTCTTATGTAATAATAATTTTTAGAAATCCATTGATATGCTGGATTAGTAGCAGCAAAGTATGCTTTTCTATAATATCTACCATCAATATTTCTTGTAACTTGATCACCATCAAAAACTGCCACACTTCTCACTTCATCTATTACAGTTGCAGCAGAAATATCATCAGCTAAGTTACGTTCAAAAGATTTAAAATTCATTGCCCCATCAAAAGAAGTCCAAAATGCAAAATTTGCATCTCCCTTATTATTTACTGCACCATTGCACAAATACTGCATAAATTCAATAACATTATCTGGTATTGCTTCTTCACCACTATTATATGGAATTAAAGGACGATATAAGAAAAAATTTGATGCAAAATCATTATATCCATAAGTTGGAGCATTACACACAGTTCTTAATTTAACTATTAATTCATTTATACCAAAAACAGTTGGTTTTTTAATTCCTAATAAATTATTTACAGAATTTTTAGATAAAAAGGTATAATGCTGATTAGTAAAATTAATTGCAACTAAAGTTATTTCGCTATCTGACGCCGCATTATTAATATAAGAAACACTTGTTATAGGAAAAGTATAACTATTTCCATTAAAAAATTGAAGAATAATATTTTGTATATCATTTTTTTGTATAAATGATACAATATCATTTAAGTCCGTTACAACAAGAGTACCTGCTGGTAAGGTATCTGTTACATTTTCTACCATTTCAACTTTTTCAAAACGACATTCTGTGTTTTGTTTTACTATATCAATAGCAAAATTAGTTGATGTTGCGGGTGATTGTAAAAATAAAGATTTTACACTAGAATATGCCGGATTAAAATTCTTAGTATTTGCCATATCAACTATACTTAGCCGTCACAAATGAAGACTGAAGCACTCCCAACTGAGAAGGAATAAAAACTTGAATTTGTTTAGAGTTATTTTTTACAGTTTGCAAGGCTGTGTATAATACAGGAGAAGTAATACCTAATAATGGTGTAGATGCTGGCAAATATGTATCTAATGTGGGATTGGATGCCGTGCTTTCTTTATCTATTATTTTTGCATCATATTCTAATACCTGTGAAAGTACTTTATTTGAATATAATTTTTTGTTTCCAGTATAATAAGTTCCTGCCCATGTAAATGTTTCATCATCATTTTTTTTCAATACTGTTACATTTTCGGCAGTACCAGTAACATTTATAAATGGTCCTGTTCCACCATATTGTGTTCCAATAATCATATTTCCATCATAATATGATGTGCTTTCAATTAACGCAAACTGCCCCTGAATATTAAAATTTCCAGTATAACCAAATGTATATGATCCACCAGTATTACCAGTTACAGGAACAATTATACTTCCAATTGGAAATGCTGTTCCTCCAGTTACTGCTCCAGGTGAGGGTAATAATATTAAATTAATTTTATCAGCATTGTTTTTAGAAAACAAAAATGGATTTAGTGTTAATAAATCAAAAGGATTTATTGTTTTATTAGCACTTAAAAAAGTCCAAAAATTATTAGTATCAATATATGTCTGATAAGACGCTTCAATTAACGTAGTTTTATCATCTACTGAAATAGTATTTGTATCTAATTGTTTTTTGGTAATATCAAGATAAGTAAAAAAATCAGAAATTACAAAATCACCGATTGAAGTGGTAAATGTTGTTTTTGGTAAGTTATTAAAAAATTTCATTATCTACTCCTTGGGTCTGGACCGGGAGATGAAAGGAAGAAATCATTTCCACCCTGTGAATATACCGTAGATACTTCTGATTTAGACAATACAGTATTCATAGTCGGATCATATGTTCCGGTTTCAAACTCTGTGAATAGTAATCCAAGCAATGTAATACTAGATCCACCATTTGGTAAGTATCTTACAATTGGATCAGATGCATCATTTTTTTCAACTTTAATAGTTTCAAGAACACAGACTAAAGGCTCACCCATCCAATTTGCTGATAAAGGACCATTTGAATTACCACCTACATTTAAAGGTATTTGATTTCCGGGAGATACTTGTAAAACCCATAAATTTTGAGGATATGATCTTTCAGGCAAACCTTCTACTACCGTAGGATATGAACACTTTCTAAAGGTTCCTACAATATTTTCAATTTCTATACTTTCTTTTTCATTTTTTGGAACCAGTACATATTGAAAAAAGTATTTTTTTCTACCTTCAGATACCATAGTATATTCAGCAATATTACTAAATCTTCTAAAAGTAGAGGTGGCAAACATTCTTTCCCAGTAAAATGTAGCTGGCTGCAACATGCGCTTCAACACATTGATTGTGCCTTTGACACCACCGCCTGCGTTAGCAATGCCTGCTGCCGTCAGGACGGGTCCCACTGGATTATTGTTACTTTCACCGTATTCATGTGCAACTTGGAAGCCTGGTTCCTTTGGCATCGGAAGCATTATATGCTGTTGATTACGTTGAATAACACCACCTCTGGTTCGTTCATAGTTTACCAAAGAATATGGTGCACTATAAAAATTTAACCAAAGAGGTTGTTCAGCTGCTGAATTTGACCCACTGCTAGAAGGATATTGATAGAAACCCATATAAAATATTTAGATATATTCTCTAAATATTAGGATGGCGTACAAAACAATCTTTAATCCAAAGAATCCTAAAAAGTATGCAGGAGACGCATCAAAGATCGTTTGTAGATCTCTTTGGGAGCGAAATGTATGTAATTTTTGTGACGAACACCCAAATATTTTAAAATGGGCTTCTGAAGAAATTGCCATTCCATATTTTAGCCCGGTAGATAAAAAAATTCACAATTATTTTCCTGATTTTTTAATTCAATTTAAAAATACAAACGGGATACAAACATGGATGGTGGAAGTTAAACCAAAAAAACAAACCTATTTAAAAGAAAATGCATCTAAAAAAGAACAAATTATTTGGAGTATAAACAGCGCAAAATGGGAAGCTGCAAAAAAGTATTGCGAGACAAACAAAATACAGTTTAAAATTTTTACAGAAAAAGAACTATTCAGTAATGGCAAACACAAATAATTCAAATAATTCAATTATAGGTATTAAAGATTTCTTTTCAAGACATAGGGGTTTACAAAGAAATAATAGATTTTCTATGTCTTTTTTAAATCTACCAGAAAAAATACCTCAAATTCAAAACTTTGATTTCAATCCTTTATCTGTAGCAATATCTGGAAGAGCTATCGATGGTGTTGCTGACAATCTTGCTGGATATGGTCTTGGACGTACTGTGCCAAGATCACAAAAATTTCCAGAAGGCGTTATGCTAAATTTTCCAATAACAAATGATCACCAAATAACATATTTTTTTAATGAATGGTTTAATGCAATTTATGCTGGTGGTAGACAAAAAGGTGATTATACTAAACCATTTCAATTATCATATTATGATGATATCATTTATAATACTCAAATGAATATAAATTTTTTAGATCCAAACGGAAATATAAATGCTACCTATGAATTTTATGAAGTATATCCCGTAGAATGTCTTCCTATGGAATTAAGTATGTTAAAAAACGATCTTTATTCTGTGTACAGTGTTTTAATGATGTTTAGAGATTTTAATTTTGTGTTACCAGTTATCCCAACAATTTAAATAAGTATTAATTATGGATCCAAATATTTTACAATCAATAGAACAATTAATGCCTCGTTATGAGGCTGAACTTCCTTTTAGTAAAGAAAAGGTTACATTTACACCGTTTAGAGTTAAAGATGCAAAAAATATATCAATAATTCTTCAAGAAGAAAATAAAAAATTATCTTTAATAGCATTAGTTGAAATTTTAAAAACAAATACACATGGTGTGAATGTATTAGATTTATGTCTTGCAGATGCTGAATATCTATTTTTACAAATAAGATCAAAAAGTGTTGATGAACGATTAAACCTAATACGAAACGAAGAAAAACTTCAACTGTATATTTTTGATATTAAACATAAAAATGAGATAGTAACAGAAACTATAAACATTTCACCTGAAATAAATTTAGTATTAGAAACACCAACAATCAATAATTTAATTAAACTAAACTCTTTAGAAAAAGAAGACTTAATAAAAAGTTGTATTAAAAAGATTGTTGTAAAAAACGAAATATATTATCCAAACAAATTTCTTCCAAAAGATTTAAAAGATATATTAGATAATCTTCCAATGTCTATGCTTGGTAAATTTGAAAACTTTTTATCAAATCAACCAGAACTTTATGCTATATTGGAAACAAAAGAAGGTCCAAAGGAGGTCAGCGGGTTTTTAAATTTTTTTATCTTTCGGTAAAGTTTTTTGATTTAAAAGATTATTTTACAACAAACTTTACCTTAATAAATAATTTTAATTGGAACCTGTATGATTTAGATAATATGCTTTGGTGGGAACGTGAAATATATGTATCGCTGCTAATAGATTACCAAGAACAAAAAAAATACAAAGAAACAAATAATAAAATTCAAGGTTTTTAATATATGATAGACAATCCAAATGATTTTGTATTAGATATATCTGCTGAACAACAAGCATTTAGCAATTCTATTATGTCTTCTTCTGAGCAGATGCAAGAGATACAAAGTAATCCAGATGCTATTCGACTTCCTGATTCAATGTCATATACTCCAGCCAATGTGGATGTTAGTAATGCCACGACCGCAGAAGCATCAAAAGTTGCTATGGATTTAACTATTAAATTTGATCCAGAAGAACAATATAAAGCGTTAAAGGAAACAGTTGATGGTATGCAAAAAGGAATACAGGAACTTGGCAATGAGCAACAGTCTAAATGGATTCCTTTTCCAAAAGCAGTAAACAACTTTGAAGAAAAACCAATATTAGAACAAACTAATTTAATTTTTGAAGAAAGACGTTCTAAATTTTCTGAATATCCTCGTTGGGCATAAAAAAAGCCCCTTGCGGGGCTTTTTTCAGTCATTCTCCATTTCGGAGAAGTACTTCAGCGGGTCTTTTTCTTCAACATCATGTTCAGCAAGTGTATCCTTAACATCATCTTCGATGCTATTGGACTCGGTAAACTGAGCACGAATATCATCTCCAGTAGCCTTCTTTAGACGAGCCTGAAGTTCTTCATAACTCTTAAACTGACTCTTGTCAGTAAACTCCTTAAGAGAATACTGCTTCTTCCAAAGCTCTTCTAGCTTCTTGTCATCACCACCAAGAAGTGGTACTGGAGCAGCAAACTCTGAACGATCATAGTTTACGTAACCACCAACATTACGAATCTTGATCTTAAAGTCTGCACCAGTCCAGAAGTTAAATGGATCAACTGCAACTTCATCCTTATACTCTGGGTGAGCAAGACTCTGAATCTTTTGAAAGATCTTTGTACCATATTGATAAAGGAAGTTCTTTCCCTTGTTTTCTGGATTTGCTGGATCTTCAATAACAAGAATATTAGAGATATAAGTCAACTTGCGCTTACGAGTGCGTGCAATATTCTTATCATCTTCAATACCACTATTCCACAGTTCTGTGTTTGCCTGACAGATTGGGCACTTCTCCCCTAGAGTTGTAAGGCAGTTTTCAAACAGCCACCCACCCTTACCTTTAAATGCGTGACTATAAACTGCTACAAATGGTGTGTCATCTCCCTCAACTTCTGGGAGAAACCGAATTACTGCATAGCCGTTGCCAGCCTTGTCAATACCCGGCTTCCACAGCCGATCATCCTTGTAGCTGTCCTTTGAAGACATCTTATCAAGACGTTCCGTTAGAGATGCGACTGAGTTCTTACTCTTCTTCTTAAAATCTGAAAAACCTGCCATAATAAATCTTTCCCCAAGGAACTACCTTGGCCTAATAGTTGTTATTAGTATATAACCTATTTCTTGTTAGTCAACCGGAAGTTGTTTGTTTTTTCCTTTTTTCAACAAGTGAAGATTTTGTGCTTCTTGTTGAATTTTTTCAATTATGGGTTTTGTTAAAAGTTTACCGGTAGCCGATGGGTCTAAACCCATTTCGTCACCTGCAGACAAAACACAATCCATAAAAGACAATTTTGTTTTTTTAACTAAGTAGAGAACTTTATTTGAAAATTTTTCTTTAGCTGTATCATCTATGTACATAATATACAGTATATACCGAATTTACAGGAAATCCAATAAATTAAAGAGTATAAATATTGATGATAAACAATCTTTAAAGGATAACAGATGAGCCTATCACCTTATTTCGGAAGCAATTACTTAGGATTAAACACTGGAGCCACCGCATTTATTGGTGCAGATCCAATTTATGATGTAGGTGGTAGTTATACGTATTATGTACAATATTATAAGGCTGTATTTGGTGCGTCTGGTGCATTTGATGCTGTAAGTGCATCTAATCCTTTTCCTGTAACAGTTACCAATGGACTAACTGCAACGATAGCTGGAATTACAGGTACAGTTACAATTCAAGGTACTCCTAGCGGAACTGCAGTCCCTGTTTCCGGTAGTGTAGTTGTAACTGGTCTTACTGCTTCTCCTGTACCAGTTTATACACCACCAGGATGTCGTGTAGAAGTTACCGGTGGACGATATTTAAATAAATTGACAGATACTGTTTCTGTATTTGGTCCAAGTGGAAATACTTGGATTTATTCTAATATGGTTAATGCCAGTGGCGTTGCTATTGGAACTACTGCAAATCCAATGCAAGTAAGTTTTAGTGGAATTACAATTACTGCAAACATTGCTGCAACTGTAGGTGTAACTAATGATTCTGCTGGTAATGGATTAAGAATCCAAGGCATGTCAGGTGGAACGAATGTTCCAGTACAAATACAAAATACAGTAACAATAGATGATGCTGATATTTTATCTGGTATGACTGCTATTTACACACAAGTAGTATCTTTAAATAGCAATTTAAGTGCAATCGGTGCAGCAAGACCTTCATCATTCAAGACTGGTAGAGCCTCTTCAACATTCTCTAGTGTTACTCAGGTTGATAGTGGTGGGTTTACATGTCAAAATGGTATAAACATCAAAGCACTATCTACTAATACAGATTTTATCTATATTGGAAATACTGGAGCATTTACAGGTTCTTCTACTGGCTACGCCTTAGATCCAGGTGATGAAACTTTCCTGTCTTTAGTAAATACAAATAAATTATGGGTTGTTGCTGCCAGTGGAACTCAAACTATAACTTATATGGCATCATAATATGCCCGTATATCCATCATCACCATTTACATTAAATACAGTAAGATCATATAAAAATTATGGTCTTATAATACAAGGTAATACCTATGACCCAATTTGGTCTAAAGGGTGGTTGTTATCTTCACCAAATATTTCAATACAAGGAACAACTTGTTATATTGATTATTCTCAATCATTTGATACTTCAGATAGAATATATTTAAAAAGAACATTTGGTGGATTGTCTGCAGGAGGAACATTTTATGTTTCACCAACAGAATATTATGATGCGTTAACAGATACTAGAACTACTTTAGGTGGTACTTGTAACTTTAACAGTACATTAAATGAAGGTAAAATAATTGTAGCAAATGTTGCTTCTGGTTTAACTTATACATCTGGATATAATTTTTATAATAAAGAAAATTTTATTAAACCTATACAGTATACTTTTACTACTAGTGGTTCAACATCTAATAATTTTATTATTAATACTATACCAGCAACATCATCTTTAACATTTAAAAAAATGGGATTTCTTGGAAATGCTTTAGGTTTTCAAGAATATATTGATATATCTGGTGCAACTAGTACTAATACTGGTCGCATACAAATTGACAGTGTGGCTACATTAAAAGATAATCAAGAAGTATTATACTTTACAACTGGAGTTACAAATCAATCTTTAGTATCTTCATCTACTGAAGTAAAGATGTATATTCGTGGAAGATCCTTTGTAGAACAAATACAAGAACCAGAAAATATTAACGGAATCTACCGAATACACAATTCAAACAATCAAATAATTGATTGTTATGAAAATCAAAATTTTTATCAAACTTATTTAAGAAAACAAACATTAGGTGCAACATATACTGGATACTGGGTACAATGCGAAACATGCCCAAACAGTATCTACAGTCAGTCACTTTCAGCAGATAGTGCTCAATCAAATCTAGTATTTGATAATAATTTATTTTTGTTTATTAGTCAGATAATAACAAACGTAGCATCTACGGTATTACCAACATACACATATGGTGTGTTTACACAAAGAACTTTATCTGGAAGTGCACAAAGTGCTGCTAGACTTACATTTTCTGTTAATGTTGGTTTAAAAATAGATTTAAGTCATGCATCTTTGCAAGGATGGGCGTTTGAAGTATTTGCAGATTCACAATTTACTTTACCTTTGTCAAATAACATTTATTTTTCTGGTCAACCAGGATACGGTCAAGCATATGTTTTGGTTGTAAGCGCAACTGATGTTCCTCGGACACTGTATTGTAGATTAGTTGGTCCACAAACGTTGACCATGGTTATCAATATATAAAAAAATAAACCTCCCATTTCTGGGAGGTTTATATGTCGTTAATTACAATTTGTATTAACGAGATCGATTACGGGTTACCCGGTAATACGAACGACCATTCTTTGTTTCGCGAACTACAGTATAGTTCAAATCAAAACGATCAAAGGCCTCACGAAGATCACTCATAGTTGCACGCATGTTTGTAACACGGAAACGCTTACGAGCCTCTCCAGCAGTCAGTGGGGAACCACTGCGCATATAATCAAACACCTTTTGAATCATAGTCGGACGATCAACATTAGTAATTTCCATAACACTTTCCTTTCTTATAAGAAGTTACTACATAATACACCATATATCTGATCTGTCAAGTAATTCCCTAAATAATTCTGACTGAAGGAGGCTTTATGGAACAGAAGAGTCATCAGTTTATAAAATTTGTACGCAAACATCTTGCCCAATATGGTATGAAACTTATACTTGGACGTGGTAAATCTGTAAATGTAGACGGTTTTCGCTGTTCTGGATGCTTTGACGAGTCTGGAAAGGCAATTCGGGTAGCCAGACACTGTAATGAATTTTTACATGTTCTAGTTCATGAATATTGTCATTTTTTACAGTATATTAATAGCAGTAAAGTATATGAAAAGTCATATAAAGCCTCAAATATTGTAGATGGATGGTTAAAAGGTAAAAATTATGCTCCAAAAGATGTCAAAAGAGCATTTTTTATTGTTCGATCAATGGAAAGAGACTGTGAAAAGCGTGCTGTACGTATTATTAATGAATTTAAATTAAAAATTGATACCAAAATGTATTCCAAACGGGCTCACGTATACATCTATAGCCATTTCATGATGGAAAAATCACGAAAGTTCTATTCTTTCAAACAAAATCCATATTATAGCAAATGCGTTCTACGCATCATGCCTTCTAACATGGCTGTTCTGAGTCATGTATCTATTCCATCAAAGATTTATTCTGTTTTAGAATCTTTGATGAAATGACTCTGAGCATATTTTGCAACAAACTTGGTAAATGGTTGTTCACCATAGGGCCAACGATCAATTGGATCCATAAACCCATGTTGAATTAGATCATCAATGTGTTCATCCATCATTGATAGAGTTACATCATCTACATTCCATTTAAGTTCATCATCATGATCAACAGACGGTTCGTCTGCAGCATTGTGTTCTGCAACTGCAAGATCGGATATCTTTGCAAGATTTCCAAGAATTTCTAATGATTTAGCACATTGATAAAAAAGATCCTTGTTGATAGGATCTTCTTCTTTGCGTGCTAGTTTTCGGACTTCGTATACTAGTTCTGAAATTTTCATATTAACTCCTAGGACAAGGTTAGTAAGTACTTGGTTTGTTGTACCAAACCGAGCATCTCATCCCGTATATTTAACAAGGCAGTTTGATCTCCACCAATTTCTTTTGGTAATTCTTGAGTTAAATATTCTTCAAATGAACTTAATACTTGCATAGCAGTTGTTTTATGTGGTCCATTTAAAGTTAACTCATTAACATCTTTCAATTCATCTTTACCAAAAGTTCCCATATATGTTTCTGCAAAGGTATCAAGAAGAGCATCAATACCTGTATAGGCAGCTCCTAGTGCTATATGTGCGGCATATGATTTAGTTCCCCAGTGGTGGAGGCGTAATTCATTTTGAAAATTTAAGATTATTTTAATGCATGACATAGTATACTATTTATTCTTTCTGGTCTGTATTGATTTCTTCATCTGATTCTTTTTTCTTAAAAAGATCCCCAACAGATTGAATAATTCCTTTTACAGAATCTATTGCATCTGCTGTATTAAAGCCTTCACCAGCCTCTTTAGGAAATTTATTTAAAGGACATACAAGATCTGGCATCCATAATTTGTGAGAAAGGGCTGCTCTTGGATTCTTTGCACTACAACCACAACTAGAACACCAACCAATAGATTCAGAATCTGGTTTAAAATTATTTCTTCGTGGGCATCCCATACATAATGCTTTTCTTTTTTCAAAAACTTCTTCAGATACTTTACCAGTTAATAACTGAGATCCCTCTATTTTTGTATATGAGATTGCATTTTTTAAGAATGGTTTATTCTCTTGAACGGGTGTTTGTTCAATAGTAAGTTCAGTTACATTTAATTGTTTTCTTTCTTTACAAACAAAACAATTTACTGATTGTGGATTTATGTTTTTTAAAGAACAAAATGTTTTACATTCTTCTACATTTACACTCCAATATTCACAATTTATTTTTTCATATGAAATATTTGGAGGACACTTATATCTATCTTTTAAAAATAAATTATCTGACATATATCACCCTTAAATTAACGTTACATTACAAATTTGTGGATTATCAAAATCATCCCATATTTCTGGACACGAAAATCCATCAACACCACTCCAACATTTTGGATTAATCATTTGTGTTTGTGGATCGGCTTCCCATTGTTGTAATGTTTTAAAAGTTGAAACTACATAACTATTATCAAAATCAGGACAATTAGTTGGATTCGGAATACAAGCTGCATATTGTGGTGTTTTTCTTCCACATAAACTGTGACCCCATGTCATTCTAATATCACTATCACAACAATTTGTAAGTCTTTTAGATTCAACATATACATATATTGAATATACTGGAGAATTGACGTATACAGTATATTCTATTCTTCGTATTAATTTATCTCCACTTGGTATATCTGTTACAATGGCATCACCTATATCAACTCGATCTCCGGGAATACCTTGTATGATATCTCGTGGACCACCAATCCAGTATGTGTCTGGGGCTCCCAAATCTATTACTGTATATTTACCTTCTGATGCTGCTTGTAATGCAGCAATGTATGTACTTAATCTACACCCATTGGCTTTAACTAATGGACCAAGATCAAGCGGTCCTGGAGGAATTCCATCACATGTACCTTCAGCATAAATGTTAAATGGATAAGGTGAACCTGTGCCTGCAGTACATTCTGGATCAACTATAACACACTCAGTTATTATTTTATATGCTGCATCTCTAAGAACATTTGGTTGATTTAAATCACTTTCAAGATCTGGCAAACCTACATCATTTTTTATACCACATTCTGTTTGTCTACCATAACATTGTTGTCCCAGTCCAGATCCCCATATAGCACTACCTACATTAGGCAGATTATATGGTCCAGTTTGTGGTTCACCATTATTAAAAAATATTGAAAAGGGTGACAATGTATAAACACATAGTCTAGGTTTAGATGAATTTGGAACATCTGATCCTGGAAGAGGTGGGCACTGTGGAGTGCGACAATTTCCTCCAACAGTTTGTTCTTCAGAGTAATAATAACTATTGGATAAACTTAATTTTGCTGTAAAACTACTACTATCAATAAATGGTGTTTCTCTAAAGTCATAAGAACAACTACAGTCGTTTGTAATAAGAGTACAATCTGACAAAAATGTTCCTTGACCAGTATAATTTATACTAAAATTAACATTAGCATTAAATGGTGACTTTCCATTCCATGGTTCTGAAACTTCTGTGCAACAGTTTTTTGGTTCAGTATCACCAGAATTATTTGATCCTAGTCCACCACTATTTCCAGTATTATTGCAATCTTGATTTGGTGCAGAACACTCTGTGCAAGGATTTTCTAAAATAACATCATTAATAGTTCCACGTTCTTGAATACTGTCACCAAATGGTTCCCACAAACTTGTTTTAAACGCCAGATAATACCATCCATTTTTCCTAGTATAAAATATTTCTGGATAAGAATCTACATCATCACAAGAATAAAATGAATTGGGGCAAGTTGTTTTATTGCAAGGACAATATTCAAAACCCCAGCATGATTGTGGTGTGTTATTATTTGGAATTTCACATATTGGAAAGGCGTATATACCTTCACAACAGTTAGCCCAAGGTTTACATGCAACTTCAGTTATTTCTGCATCTTCTGGTAACATATAATCGGGATCACATGGAGCACCGCATTGAAATAACAAATAATATAATTCACCATTGTACTTAAAAGTTTTATATAAAACTTCTGATAATTCACCTGTACGAGATAACTCTTGGAATCCAGTTGCACCTGAACCACCTGATAAACCAAAAGTGCTATCTGGACATGTAAATGCTCCTAATCCACCTCCACCATATCCACCACCTAAACCTATATCTCGTATGGATGCAGTTCCTCCAGTTGTTCCGGCAGTAGATCCTCTACGTTCTATAACTGTATTAAAGTTAGCTAAACTGTTACAAGGATTATATCCTGTACTTCCAGTTGAACCAGTTCCACCAGATGCACCTGTTGCGCCTGTTATACCTTGTGTATTACCAGTACAACAATCTTGTGTTAAACTACAAATATAATCTGCTTGTGCATTTGTTAAACAATAATACGTTTGTTCAGGAATACTGCTTAATGATTGATTGCATGGACAACGCAATGAAGCAAAATTTAAATTAATTTTACCACTTAAACCAGTTCCATCTGAATTTATATTTGTTGGAATCCATCCACCACTACCGGCAACATTTTGATAACCTGCTAGTCCAGCAACATCAACTACCCAATAATCTGGATCACACATGTGTGCTGTTCCAGAAGTATTTGCAGGACGAGATTTATCTGTTACGGTACTACTTCCTCCTCCACCACCAGATCCACTAAATCCACCTCCACCACCACCTCTTAATCCACCACCGCCGCCACCTCCACCACCAATAATATTTAAAATATCAAATGCTCCGCGACCACCTTTTGATCCTTGACCATCTTGTGCACCAGTTCCACCTTTACCTCCGGAAGTCTGTGTTCCTCCCGAACCACCTGCATCACCACCGCCCATACCACCAAGAGTAACTCCGGCTTGTCCACCATTAGCAGAATATCTTCCTGCACCACCACCACCGCCTGCTATAAGAAATGCAGATTCTGGGTCTTCTATACTTGTAGCAAGATAAGCTGCGCCACCACCCCATGCCCCATAGCCTTGTCCACCTCCTGCAGGTACTGTATCTACAGCAGCCGTCCATCCGGTAAAAGATCTACCAGGATCACTACCTATACCACCATACCCAACAACAGCAATATAATCTTTGTTGTAAGTTCCTGTTTTTTGTGCATATGCACCATTACCACCGGGAGTAACATTATTTACTCCTCCACCACCCGCACCCCATGCTTTATAAACAATTTGACGTTGTGTATCTAATTCTAGTTCAAAACACTTTTGTTTATCATTTTCGCATTCAGAACCCGATCCATATCCACCATTATATCCACCAAATATTCCTCCAGTTGGTTGATTATCACATGTAATACCTTTAAGTTTCATTGGAGGATTTCCATATCCAACAAATACAAAACTTGAATATGGTAATTGATAATATGGATGGCCATCTTTATAATAACCAGATGCGCCATATACAGGATGACCTGATAAACCGGAAACAAAATTGTTTAATTGTGCTGATGTGTCGGATCCAGTAAATCCTGTGGCTCCAGTATAATGGTATCCAACAAATCCCATACCACCATAATATCTACATGGAACTGCAATCCAGTTGCCACCACAACAACAAGCTTTTTTAGGCATTATCAATCCTCATGGTATTTAGAGGCTATGTACACCATCATCATTGGTGTAATAAATTTTATGAAAAGCTTCGTTGCACCACTTGGCACACACTGAACATGGCTTAGAGTTTCGATAGTGACCAAATCTATTAAAACGAAAATTAAGAAGAATTAGTTTTTCTCCTCTTAATGATTTTGGAATTTTTCGGTAGGCATCTAGTTCTGAGTGCATATCAGAACCACGATATCCCAAACGAAAAGTATCGGGGTGGGTCTTAAATACATTCTGACCCACCGCGATAATTTTCCGCTTATAGATTACTAATGAGATATGCTTCTTTTGTCTCTCCATTGCCATTGAAAGGGGTTTGGCAATAGGAACAAAATTTTCAATCACATGATCTATATTCATAATTTACACAGATAACTTCAGCTTACTCAGTGGATCAACACCACGAGAAGGAGTTACAATGCCCTTATTCAAACTAGAATCGTATTGTGCCTTAAACTCATCAAGTGGTTCAACAGTAAAGGCTATAAATGACTTTGGAATATTTACACCTTTAGCAGCCTTTGTATACTGCATCCATGGCATTAAACCAATCTGCCCTTGTTGCATAGGAATCAAGATTGCTGGATCTTTAAGAGTCCAAAAATCTGTTTCTTCTTCAAATCTTGCGATAATTTCTTCACCCGAATTTAATCTAAATAGTTTTACATTACTCATTTTGGTATCCTTTGTTAGTTACACTATAACATAAAAAATAACAAAAGCAAATAAATGTTACGATTTAAACAATACCTTATAGAAAATAATAATTCAGATGATACAGGTATAAAAGTTGGTGAATATTCAATTTCTCCAATGGATGCTTTATCTAACAGATTAGGATCACCGCAAAAGGCACTTGATTACTTAGAACTAATAAAACAAAGGCGAGCACAACATTCATCTGAAATTGATCCACAGTGGGTTCTTCCATCAGTAGAATCAGAGGATTATTCTGAAAAATTAAAAGTAGGAGTAAGACCAGGAAGACCTTCAGGTGAGATGGGACTTTCACCTGCTACTTTGATGGTAAATAAAGAAAAAAATACTGTTATAGATTATAAGAGACCAGATAGTCAAGATGTAGATTTGACAATAAACACAAATGCTCGTTCTCCATATCCTGCTGGCCAGGAAGCAATTAAAAAAGATTTAACTAAAGCATCAAATGAATTGCAAGCTAATGGGCAATATAAAAAAGATACTGGTGCTTTATCAGATACTCTTTGGCACGAATTACAACATGTATTACAATTTAAAGGTCTTAAAAAGCATAATAGACCATCATCTGATATGTCAGCTCAAGGTTATGATTATAGTTCAAAAGATCCTAAAATAACTCCTCAGATGTCTACGTATGTAACATCTCCTATGGAATTACCAGCAAATATGAGTGAAAATAAAATGAGATTTTATGAAGCATCAGGAATTTTATTAGATCCTAAGTTTACAGATGAGCATTTTGAAAAATATAAAGGTTGGCTAAAAACCGACCAAAATAAACAATCAAAAATTCTTTTACAATTATTTGATGATCCTGAAAAAGGAAAACAAGCAAAAGAATTATTAAGACAAATTGCACAAACAAATAAACGTAATAATGGTGAAATGATGGCTTAATTAAAAAGCCACAAGTTCTTTATGAAAAGAATCTTTTAGTATAAACCATTCTGGAACATTTCCTAATTTCCATTTAGCAAACTTAGTTTTTTCGCCAAGATAATATGCACGGTATGCAGTTACTGCATCTGCGTTCTTATATTGTTCTGGCATTGCCTGTGCAAAGTCAGTACAAATAGTATTAGGAAGATTGCTTGGTGCATTTTTAGTAAACCATTGTGACATACTAGTAGACTTATGGATTTTACCATAACGGCTAGTATATTCATTAGTCAATTCATATGTATGATTGGCTAACCAATAATAATTGGACTTAGATGCTCTTGCCCAAATAGTACATGGATGATTGTGAAAGCATGGTTTATATAATTCTGGTTTGTTGCCTTGCACTATATCTAAAGAATGAACTGTTGAAAGCATCTGACATCCTTCAAGAATCATTTTGACAACATGCTTATCACACATCATCTGTGCAGCAACATACGGATCTTTATCTAAAACAAAAATGTTCATATTTCATGTTCCTCAAAAATGTTATTGATTGTACGATTAACCTTTACCAAGGTACCATTGGAGTATAGAGAAGGCAAATCAAAAGCACCAACATAAGAACAAGCCGAGCGCAAACCACCAAGAATTTCTTGTATCGTATTGTATACAGGTCCACGGTAAGGAACCTCCACTGTGCGTCCCTCTGACGCACGATATGTGGATAGACCACCATTGTATTTGTCATTTGCAGTTTTGCTGCTCATTCCATAATGCAACATTGTGAGCTGTCCATGCTCTTTATGACGAATTTCACCACCACACTCATCGTGCCCTGCAAACATTCCACCAACCATAACAAATGCTGCACCGGCAACGAATGCTTTTGCAATATCCCCAGAGTGCACTACTCCACCATCAGCAACGATCCCAATATCTAATGCTGCTGCGGTTTCTGCACACTCTACTACTGCGGATAACTGGGGGTATCCCACTCCCGCTATTCTCCGTGTCAGGCACATTGACCCGGCTCCGATTCCTATTTTCACTAAGTCTGCACCAGCAAGCGACAAGGCTTCCACTCCTTCTGGTGTCACTACATTCCCTGCTACAATTATCGACGTTGGACATTTCTCTCTTACCTTTCTAACAAAAGAATGAAACTCTTTCATATAACCATTTGCTACATCTAAGCAAATAAACGTTGGATCTTTTATAGATGGGGTATCAACCCATAATTTACTTTGTGCATCTAAACCTAGACTAAGTGCAACATTATGTTCTTTATCGGGATATTGTGTAATAAAAGAATCATAATAATCAAAACCTTTTTTGAGACAAGTTACCATATTATGTTTGGAAAGAGCAAGTGCCATATCATGTGTACCAATGGTAGACATATTCGTAGCCATGACGGGCATACCTTTCCAAACTCTACCACATTTAAAAGTTGTTGAAACTTCTAAACTTACATCGTTTCTAGACTTTACATCAGAAAGTCTTGGAACAATCAGAACATCAGAGTAATCAAGTTTTGGTTCGTAATTAATAGTCATCGACGCTAGTATAGCACCAACATAGTATATGTCAATTATTTATTTTGAGTCTTCTATTCTTTTAATTGCATCACGAAGATTTAACATTAGTCTTGCTAATTCTTTAGATGTAATTTTATCCCGAAGATAGTCTTCATATTTTGAAAGAATGATCTTCGCTTCTCTGAAAAGTATTGCATGTATATGATCAGAGCTTTTGGAATCATTTGACATCAATATTATTTATTTATTCTAAAGATTCGCTATCGTCTCTTACAAATCTGAATACGTTTCCCATATAAAACGATTTCCATTTTTGTTCGTTTAGATCCCATACACCTACTCTAGCATTAGGCATAGGACTAAAAAATTTATTACGAGTATCAAATTCTCCGGATGGAATACTTAACGAAGATAAAGTGCAATTTAATCTTCGGGTATTTCCATTTTTTTTCAAAAACCATATTGAACATACTCCGCTCAAATTTTCCATTATAACTTCTGCTGCAGAAATATGATCTGTTTTAAATACGTTATCTTTTTTAACTACAGATACATCAATAATAAAATCGACTGATGGATCAAATACGTTTACGTCTCTTTTAATTTTACTTTTTCTCAAATATGTTTCATAATCTCCATATATTTTTTTAATATATGTCATGAATTCATCATCTTGACCTTCAACTGCTTTATAACGGTCATTACGAACACCATCAGAACGATAATCTAAAACAGTTTTAGATGTTACAAAGTTAAAAGGATCCAGAATTTGCTTGGTAATTCTATCATTAAATTCTTTTGAAAAACTTTCATTAGGATTTGAAGTTGGATTTTCTGCCATTAGAATTCCAATCTTAACATGTTTTTATCTGTTATGATACTTTTTATATCAATCTCATGTTTTTTTAAAAAATTTATCATATCAGGAAAAAGTATGAGATGTATAAAGATATACAATTTTCCATAAGGTTGTTTTTTATTTTGTTGAATGCTATCTAAAATTTTATTAAAGATTTTTTTATCAAATTTTAATGTCTCTGGCAACACCAAAGATTTGTAGTCAAGTTTTTCGGTTTCGATAATCATAAAATTATTTATTTGCAAATCAAAAGATCTGTGGTACCTTACAGTCTTTTAAGACCTTAAAGGGTACAAGTACCTCTAGAGATACTATAGATAAACATATAAAGTAATATATAAAGTATTATCTAAAGGTATCTTTAGATGGTATAAAGTTACCTAATAAGTTACTTCTAATATCTTTAGGTACTTTAAGTTCTTGTGAAATTTGAGAAGGAGCAAAGCCAATATTCTCATTCATTAATTGAAGAGGGCTTGGTCTGTTCTTATATTGTGCTTGAACATTTCTGATGGCATCTTCTAAGGAATTTTTCGGTCTAGATCTCATAAATTTATTTATATTGTATTCAAACACATATGTTTCATAAATATTTTTATTACATCAAAAGGATTCTCATGGATTACATGACAAACTATTATAAAAATTTATCTGAACAACTTCAAGAACAAATTAATTTAATAGAAGCAGGATTAAAAAGAGCACTCAGTTCTGGCAATCCTGAACTAATGAAAAAAGAACTTGCAAAAAGAAGAGCAAAAAAAGATAGACTTCAAGACGAAGAAGCAAAACTTAATAGACTTCCTAATTTTAGAGGTGCAGGTGCTGCTCATGGAAAATTTATGCAAGGACAAGCCTTAAAGCAAGGAATTGAAGATCTTGCTATGCCACTAGACTCTATGGGTGTTCGTACCGGTATCAGAATCGATGAACTTCCACCAGAAAAATCTCGGAAGTATTAAATAATTTACTCAAGAAAGAAAGAAACTAAATAATATTATGAATTACCTAACAAACTATTACAAAAACTTGTCCGAACAACTCCAAGAAGAACTCAACAACCTTGAGAACGTAATTTTGGAATATCGAAAAACCAAAACACAACGTGTTGATATTACTGACATCGAAAATGATGGAGAAGAAGTTCCGCTAATTCACGGCAGAGTTGTCACCAAGAAAGGCAAGCCTGCAGGTAAAGGTGCAGCCAAGGAGAGAGATGTAGCCTTCTATCCCGGTATGGGCTCAATGCCAAACTATCGTGGAAATGATGAAGCCGATGCAGAGGAAGCAATTGCTGACTGGGGTCGTCCAACCGTAGACAATAATCCAATCTGGGCAAATATGATGGGTAGAGGACCAGCCCAAGATGTAAGACGAGCAGAACTTTTTAATCCTAACCGATTTGGTCCCGATAGAGGTCATAATAGACCAGGAACTGGACAAAAAGCAAAGAAAAAGGCACAAGCAATTCGTTCAGCCGAGTATGATAGAAAACATCCTCGTTAAGTTTTAAAAATTTAAAAATACAAAAAGAAAGGGATCCAAATTTTGGATCCCTTTTTCATTCCTAGAATGGCTTGTGAGCTTACTTGGCTGCAGGAGCCTGTACAGCCGGTTTAACCACAACGGGTTCCGTAGCGTGGCTATTAGCCCAGGTAAACACAATTACAGCAAGAACACCGACTGCAACAAGAATCCAGGTAGTGGACGAAACGTTCTTCACAAAGTTCTTAATCTTATCAATCATAGTATCTCCTTTAAAAGACTATTTAGGTCTCTCAGCACCCACCCCCTTTTTTCGGTTTTATAAATATTTTCATGAAATCCTTCAAACAATATCTGCTTGAGTATGACACAAATAACAAACCCATGCCAGGATATTCCTATGATGAGCAGGAACCAGAACTTCGATCAGATGAAGACGCAGAAAAGACCAAAGAATGGTACACAAATGTAGCAGGTGATGGCGAACCATCAAGAACCCGCTCTGGTGATACACAAGTATATCAATCAGAGGTTGATTTAGAAGGAAGACCAACAGGACGTACAATGTCTTCAACCGTAATGTCTCCTGAAAATAAAGCTAGAGAAGAAGAAATGGAAAGTGCTTATTTAAAACAAAAATGGGAAGGTGATGTAAATACAAGAATCTTAGATAATCAAAGAAAACCTAAGTTTAAAACTGAAGATGACAGAAATAATGAATTTCTTCGTATAAAATTTAAAGAAGAACCAATACGAGCAAGAGATATTCCACGAACAACAGGTGTTCCAATGGATGACTTAGCATAATCCTTCAAAATTTATAAATAATTTTATGTCATACTCATTTTTCCCTAACGATTTTACCAGTCTTCCAAATCTTCAAGATCAAGCCTTCTTGATGAAGCAGAAGCAAGTAAATGAAGCAAGCCGTCCAACTTTCATTCCTCTCACTACTGCCTATGATGACAGTAATGATCCAGCACCAAATATTGCAGCCCGAACAGACGAAGAAGAACAAGATCTTCGTGTAGATCAGGTAGATAACTTTGGTGGGGAGTATCCAGGTGCTGAGTATGCTCAAATGGCTAGATCACTTAATCATTATAATGATGCTCATCTACGAACTGGATCTAAAATATTCTTAGATAGACAACAAGCTTTACGTGATGCTTTATCTAAACCACATAGAGGTCGTCCACTGTCAACTTACGGAAACCATACACCAACACATCAAAAAGCAGTAGCTGATTTTTATCAATCCTATAAGACACCACAAGAGTTAATAGATCAAGGTGAAGGACAAAAGATAATGAGTGATGTAAGTAGGCAAGTACTAAGAGCACACCCACAGTATGGAGCCTTTGTACAGTTACAAAATTCACGTCCAAGAGTTGATTAAGTAATACTTTAAAAATTTTAAATAAACTTTTGGGCTCCTTCTGGGGGCCCAAATTTTTTATGGCATATGAGGTTTTTGGCGATAGGGGGCCCGGGAAATTTTTAAGGCATATGAGGTATTTTGAGAATTTTAAAGAAAATCTGAGAAGGCCGGGAGCTAGCCCGTCCGATAACCGGAATCCTATATGGGACCCGCTGCACTGTTTGGACACGGCCACCCCCCCACCCCTAATATTAATTTAATAATAATATAACACCACAGCCCCTT
>Ga0214168_1000002_pt1 | contig 122048 bp, 118 predicted proteins | sample LakMenepilimnion_FD_153002 | JGI IMG/M metagenome (GOLD analysis project Ga0214168, IMG submission 153002) | Freshwater microbial communities from Lake Mendota, WI - Practice 29OCT2010 epilimnion v4 | ecosystem: Environmental > Aquatic > Freshwater > Lake > Epilimnion/Euphotic zone | place...
AGAACAACTAAATATGCCAATCGAACAACTTGACTTAACTGTTCGTTCATACAACTGTCTAAAGCGCGAAGGCGTTCACACAGTTGGTGAATTGATCACCAGAAGTGAAGCAGATTTGATGGACGTTCGTAACTTCGGTCAAAAATCTATTGATGAGGTTCATGCCAAATTAGTAATGCTTGGTTTGAAACTAAAAGACTCACCAGCAGGTTATGACAGAACTAAAGCTGCCGGCTACATCGAAGAATCAGATGAAGACGGCGTTGCTGAAGACGAGAAGTTTTAAGAAACCACCGAAGTCATAAGAACAAGTAGGAGATAAAAATGGCATCACCAACCCAAGGTACTCGACTTGGTGGTTCTGCAGCCCATCAAAAATTGATTCTTGCTAATTTAGCAACTTCACTTTTCGAAAAAGGCAAAATCACAACCACTGAAGCAAAAGCAAGAAAGCTTCGCCCCTTTGCTGAAAAAATAATTACTTTCGCAAAAAAGGGTGATCTTTCATCACGTCGCAGAGTGCTTGCAATTATTAGAAATAAATCTGTGGTGCATTCATTGTTCACCGAAATTGGTCCAAGTTTTGCTAAAAGAGAAGGTGGCTACACCCGTATCACCAAACTCGGAACTAGAAAAGGCGACAACGCATCAATGGCTGTAATTGAATTAGTTGAAAGCTTGGCACAAAAAGTTGTTGCTGAAGCAGAAGGTGCAACTAAAAGAGCTGTGAAAGAAGCAACTCAAGTTGAACCTGCAAAGAAAGCTGCTAAGAAAACTGCCGCTAAGAAAACTGCCGCTAAGAAAACTACAGCGAAAAAAGAAACCAAGGAAGATTAATATAGTTACCAAAAGAAAGATTAACGAGCCCGCTTCCAAAAGAAGTGGGCTCGTTCGCATTCGCCTAGATATTGCATATGACGGTACAGATTTTTCTGGATTTGGAATTCAACCTCATATGCGAACTGTGCAGGGTGAATTAAATAAAACTTTAAAAAAATTTCTTAGATTAGATAAAGTAAAAACTGTTGGAGCAGGAAGAACAGATGCAGGAGTTCATGCTCGAGCTCAAGTAGTTCATTTTGATGTTAGTGAAGATGTGTGGTCAAAAATTAAAGATCCAATATACAAATTTAGAAGATTACTTCCACCAGATATTCAAGTTAGAAAAGTAGCCATTGTTCATCCAGATTTTGATGCTAGATATTCAGCTTTAACAAGAAGATACTCATACACAATTGCAGATGCTAAAGATGGAATAGATCCACTCAATTCCAGATATGTTTTGGATTACAGGAAAAAACTAGATCATCATGACATGAACAAAGCCAGTAAAGAATTACTGGGCTTAAATGATTTTTATGCTTTTTGTAAAACTCGTGAAGGCTCCACCACCATAAGAAATTTAATTAAGTTTAATTGGTCTAGAAAAAGTGATTATGTTATTTGTGAAGTTATTGCTGATGCTTTTTGCTACTCCATGGTCAGAGGATTAGTGGGAGCAATTATTCAAGTTGGGGAAGGCAAAAAAGACATTAATTGGCCCAAAGAAGTCATGAAGAAAAGAAAGAAAATAACTGACTTGAATGTGGTTTCAGCCAAAGCATTGGTTTTAGAAGAAGTTACCTATCCACACCCTTCTAAATTAAAAGAGCAATATGAGATCACCAGACGAACCAGGAAACTGGAAGACTAAGAACTTCAAGGCTCTGTGTATTCTTGGCCTTAATTATCAAACCAACGAAAAGAGTTGAGTAAATGAATTCCACCAAAGTTTGGTTAAACGATGAGTTGGTGGATGCCGATAAAGCAGTGGTGAGCATTTTTGATCACGGATTTACGGTAGGAGATGGCGCTTTTGAAACTTTAAAAGTTGTAAATTCTCAACCTGTAGCTTTAACAAGACACATTAAAAGATTGATTCATTCACTCAACACTCTTGGAATTGAATTAAACAGTGAAGAGATTTTAAGAAAAGCGATAAATGAAGTAATAAGTGCTAATAAGTCACTTGGTGATGTAATGCGTATGAGAATTACCTACACAAGTGGAATTGGCCCACTTGGTTCTGACAGAACCAAAGATAATTTCACATTAGTAGTAGCAGTAAGTCCTGAATCTGTTTGGCCAGATACTGCAATAGTGGCAACTGTGAGTGATCCTAGAAATGACAAATCAATGTTGGCTGGATCAAAAACTACCTCTTATGCCCAAAATGCAGCACTGCTTTCAATTGTAAGAAAACAAGGTGCACATGAAGCAATCATGCCCAACACAAAAGGTGAATTGTGTGAAGGAACTGGTTCAAACATTTTTGTGGTTAAAGATGGTCAAGTAATGACCCCACCATTAAGTGGTGGTTGTTTAGGTGGCATAACAAGAGCATTAGTCATTAAATGGTTTGATGTTAAGGAAGTTGATTTACCAATGTCGGTTCTAAGAGATGTTGATGAAGCATTCCTAACTTCCTCAACCAGAGATATCCAACCAATTTCAAAAATTGATGATCGAATACTGAATGCACCTGGTCCGGTGGCCTCAAAAATGAGAAAAGAATTCATTGAGAAATTGGCCCAAAATTACGATGCCTAAGGCCTAAATCTCCTCACAAATTCAGGTAATACCCTCGATGCCACCAAGGGATTAAGGGTTGGGTAATCTAGGACTTCGAGCAAGATCAAGAAATAAAAGCCCCAAACGGAAAAGAAAAGAAAAACTGTGCGAACTTTTAGCCCAAAGGCATCTGAGGTAACTCGTGCTTGGCACATTATTGATGCCAACGAAGTTCCATTAGGTCGTATTGCATCTGTTGCAGCCACAATTCTTCGTGGCAAACACAAAGCAATTTTTGCTCCTCACGTTGACACAGGTGATTTTGTAATCGTTATCAATGCAGGAAAAGTTGCCCTCTCAGGTTCAAAGAGAGTTCAAAAGAAAGCTTTTACCTACTCAGGATTTCCAGGTGGATTAACTTCAATTGGTTATGACAAATTATTAGAAACAAATCCACAACGTGCAATTGAAATTGCAGTTAAAGGAATGCTTCCACACAACAAACTTGGTCGCCAACTAATTAAGAAACTTAAGGTTTATGCAGACGCAAACCATCCACACGTTGCACAAGATCCAAAGCCTTACGAAATTAAACAAATCAAGCAGATTGCCAACTAAGAGGAAAATATCTTGAGCGAATCAGAAAATTACGTAACCAGCGAATCTTCAAAATCTTTTGCCCCACTAAAGACTGGTAAACAAGGTCCAAGTGCAGGAACTGGTAGAAGAAAAGAAGCAATTGCTCGAGTTCGAATTGTTCCAGGAAACGGCAAGTTTGTAGTTAACGGTAAAGAATTAGCAGTTTATTTCCCAAACAAATTGCACCAACAATTAGTTAATGATCCATTCAAAGTTTTGGGTATTGAAAAAAATTATGACGTAATTGCTCACATTGTGGGTGGTGGCTCAAGTGGCCAAGCAGGAGCACTTCGCTTAGGAATTGCACGTGCGTTAAATGAAGTAGATAGAGAAATTAATCGTCCAGTTTTGAAAAAAGCAGGATTCTTAACTCGTGATCCAAGAGTTATTGAACGTAAAAAAGCTGGCTTGAAGAAAGCACGTAAGCGCTCTCAATACAGCAAGCGCTAATTTCATGGGCCGATTATTCGGCACCGATGGTGTGCGAGGCAGTGCCAATAAAGATTTAACACCAGAATTAGTTTTCTCCCTTGGTAAATCAGCATCATTAGTTATTGCTAAAAGTCATGGCAAAGGTAAAGCCAAAGCCGTTGTTGGTAGAGATCCAAGAGCATCTGGTGAAATGTTAGAAGCAGCACTTATTGCTGGACTTGCCACAGTTGGTGTTGATGTTTTAAAAGTTGGTGTTTTACCAACACCTGCAATTGCTTATTTAACAAAATATTACGGTGCAGATTTAGGTGTGGTTTTATCTGCTTCCCATAACGTATTCTCAGACAACGGAGTTAAGTTCTTTTCAAAAGATGGCAAAAAACTTCCTGATGATGTTGAAGACGAAATTGAAAAAAACTTAGAAACAGTTGTTCCGCATCCAACTGGCAGTGAAGTGGGCAGAGTTAAAGAAATGGCTGATGCCTACGAAGCATATTTAGCTCATCTTTTGGAAACCGTTAACACAGGAGCCCTGAAAGGATTAAAAATTGCTGTTGATTGCGCAAATGGTGCTGCAAGTGAAGTTGCACCCGATTTGTACTCCAGAGCAGGTGCCCAAGTTATAGCAATTCATAACGCACCTAACGGAATAAATATTAATGATAATTGCGGATCAACACATTTAGAATCTTTAATTGAAACAGTTAAGAAAAATAATTGCGATTTAGGTATTGCTCATGATGGAGATGCTGATCGATGCTTGGCAATCGATCATGAAGGAAACGTTATTGATGGCGATCACATTTTAGCTTTGTTGGCGCACGACTTTAAACTAAATGGAAATCTTTCTTCTGACACAGTTGTCTCAACGGTTATGGCAAATCTGGGATTCAAAATAGCAATGAAATCAGCATCAATAAATGTGATTGAAACAGCAGTAGGAGACAGATACGTTTTGGAAGCTATGGAAGAAAAGAATTATGTCTTAGGTGGGGAACAGTCTGGTCACATAATTATGAGAAACCACTCCACCACAGGAGATGGATTATTAACTGCCTTGCACTTAATGAATGCAGTTAGTTCCACTAAGAAATCATTAAAAGAGTTAGCTGGAATTGTTAATAAATTTCCCCAAATTTTGATTAACGTTGCGGATGTTGATAAAGCAAAAATTGATAATGCTGAACTGGTAGCGGCAGTTAAAAAAGCTGAAAATGATTTAGGTGAAAAAGGAAGAGTGCTACTTCGATCAAGTGGAACTGAGCCTTTGATTAGGGTGATGGTTGAGGCTGAAACAATGAAACAGGCTCAAGATATAGCGCAATTACTTGCTGGGATTGTTAAGAAAACCTGTTAACTTTTCACTATTACGTCTAAGAACCAGCTTTTCTTCTGTTCTGGTTTGACTAGTTCACACTTGAAAGCTTTTGAGACAAGTTTTTGTAACTCTTGAGCAGTTTTAGGGCTCTTGGTTTGAGTAACCAAGAATCTTGTTACATCTCCTCTGGTCTTTTTAGACATATGAGTAACCACTGTTCTTTTCCCAGATTTCTCAGTAAATACTCTGATCCCAACTGTTTTATTTGGCTCAGATGTCCAGACTCCTTGATAAGTAGAGGAGCGACAATCCACAATCAAATCTGCCTTTAATGAATCAAGTGCTTTAGTAACCACTGGTTTCCACAGAGAATTTAATGATCCTAATTTAGGTAAGGATTTTGCCATATCAAGTTTGTAGGTAGGAATTAAATCATTTAAACGAAGGGCTCCAAATAAAGCAGAAATAATAACAATATTTTTATCAGCTCGCTTTTTACTTGCAGAATTTAGATTTTCATAATCAAGTGCCTTGTACAAAACTCCTGAATAAACTTCAACTGCTTTTGCACACGGTGATTTCGAAATCTTTGTACCTAAGGCTGCCAGTGTTTTCTTTCTGGTGGCATTGAGATCTTTGCCAAAGGAAAGAGAAGTCAGCAAGACCGGTTTGCCCTTTTGAACAGAGTTCTTGCCTTCGCTGGGCGGTAAGAGGATGAGCATAAGTTGAAGCCTAGGCCAAATACTCTTTCGCGTAGGCTATTAACACAATGTGTGGAATTGTTGGTTACGTAGGAAATAAGCAAGCCCTTAGCGTAGTTGTCGAGGGGCTTCGTCGACTTGAATATCGCGGATATGACTCTGCTGGTGTTGCTGTTGTTAATAACAAAAAATTAGATGTAAGAAAAAAAGCCGGTAAGTTAACTAATCTTGAAACACTTTTAGGAAATGATCCACTTCCAGATTCCACTATTGCTATAGGTCACACTCGTTGGGCAACACATGGAATTCCAAATGATGCCAATGCTCATCCTCACACAGATGTTTCAAATGAAATCGCAGTTATTCATAACGGAATTATTGAAAACTTTTCAGAACTAAGAGCAGAGCTACAAAAAGCAGGAGTCAAGTTAAGTAGTGACACCGATACTGAAGTTGTGGCACATTTACTAAATTTTGAATACCCAAAATCAAATAATGATTTAGCAGAAAGTATGCGAAGAGTTGTAAGAAAACTTCGCGGTGCTTTCACACTGGTAGCAGTTCATGCACAACAACCAGATGTTGTTGTTGGCGCTAGAAGAAACTCACCCCTAGTTGTGGGAAGAGGAAATGGTGAAAACTTCTTAGCATCTGATGTTGCTGCTTTTATTTCACATACAAAAAATGCTATTGAATTAGGTCAAGATCAAGTTGTGGAACTTAGACGTGACAAAGTCACAATTACTGATTTTGATGGCAAACCTGCAGTAACAAAAGAATTTGTAGTTGATTGGGATGCCAAAGCTGCAGAAAAAGGTGGCTTTGATTTATTCATGTTGAAAGAAATTTTTGAGCAACCAAAAGCAGTTGCCGAAACTTTAGTTGGCAGATTGTCTGAAAATGGCAAATTAGTCCTAGAAGAGATGACTCTTTCAATTGGTGAAATTGCCAATGTTGAAAAAATTGTTTTCGTGGCATGCGGTACTGCTTTTCATTCAGGCATGATTGGCAAATATGCGATGGAGCGTTGGTCAAGAATTCCTTGCGAAGTTGAATTAGCAAGTGAATTTAGATACCGTGACCCAATTTTAAATCAAAGAACTTTAGTTGTGGCAATTTCTCAAAGTGGAGAAACTATGGACACTTTGATGGCAATTAGACACGCTAAGTCACAAGGCGCCAGAGTTTTGGCAATTTGTAATACACAAGGTGCAACTATTCCTAGAGAATCAGATGCAGTTTTGTATACACGTGGTGGACCAGAAATTGCTGTTGCTTCAACAAAAGCATTCTTAACTCAAGTAGTTGCAGTTGAATTACTTTCTTTGTATTTTGCAGAATTAAGACTTGATAAGCCAACAGCTGAAATTAAGCAAGTAATGAATGAATTAGCAAACATTTCCCACCAAATTGATGTGGTTCTTGACACAACAGATGCAGTTAAAGAATTAGCAAAGAAATATATGAACGCACAAAGTGTGCTATTTATTGGTCGACACGTTGGTTTTCCAGTTGCTCTGGAAGGTGCTTTGAAATTAAAGGAACTTGCATACATGCACGCTGAAGGATTTGCTGCTGGGGAATTAAAGCATGGTCCAATTGCATTGATTGAAGATGGCATTCCAGTGGTGGTAATTGTGCCAAGTGTCAGACTTGAAAAAGAGTTACACGAAAAAGTGGTTTCCAACATTCAAGAAGTAAGAGCACGAGGTGCTCGAACAATTTTGATTGTTGAAGAAGGCGATGACTCTATTGTTGAATTTGCTGATCACATCATCAGAATTCCTCAGACCAGTAGTTTGTTGCAACCACTGGTTGCCACAGTTCCTTTACAAGTATTTTCCTGCGCATTGGCCACACTGAAAGGCCACGATGTTGACCAACCCCGTAATCTGGCTAAATCAGTAACAGTTGAATAGAAGGAATTAATTTCTCATGATCATTGGTATTGGTGTGGACGTAGTTGATACTCCACGTTTTCAAGGTTCTTTAATTAGAACACCTGGTTTAAATAATCGTTTATTTACCGAAAAGGAATTAAACACTCCTGGTGGTAAAGGTGAAAATGCAGTTTCTTTAGCAGCACGTTTTGCAGCAAAAGAAGCAGTAGCCAAAGCACTTGGTGCTCCTGCAGGTTTAAGTTGGCAAGATTGTGAAATATTAATTGGTGAACGCGGCAAACCTTATTTAGAAATATCTGGCACAGTTGCAAATGAAGCAAAACGTCAAGGAATAACCCATTGGCATTTATCTTTATCCCACGATGGAAATATCGCTACAGCCTTTGTTATTGCTGAAAAGCAATAAATCTAGCTATAAGAAATGAATTAATAATGAGCAATCTGCGTGGTGCATATATTGATCTTGCTGCAATTAGAGACAACGTCAAAGTTTTATGCGATTTAGCACGAAATTCAGAAGTAATGGCTGTTGTTAAAGCAGATGCTTATGGTCATGGATTAATTCCTGTTTCAAAAGCAGCCCGTCAAGGGGGAGCAACTTGGTTGGGAACAGCTCTTTTAGAAGAAGCAATTGAGTTAAGAAAATCTGGCGATAAGGGAAGAATTTTAACTTGGTTAGGTTCAAATCAAGACAGATGGCAAGAATGCGTTGAATTAGGAATTGATCTTTCTGTTTCATCGATTGAAAATGTTTCAGCAATTATTAATGCTGCAAAAGTAACTGGAAAAACTGCTCAGGTTCATATCAAAGTTGACACAGGTTTAGGTCGAAATGGTGTCATGCCCAATGATTTAGCTGACTTAACAAATTTGTTAGAAGAGGCAAAGGCATCAGGATTAGTTGAAGTTGTTGCAGTGTGGACACATTTTGCACTAGCTGATGCACCAAGTAGTCCCACAATTGCTAAACAACTTGAAGTTTTAGATGAATCCTTTAAATATGTTGAGTCAAGAGGATTTAAAAACTTAATGAAACATGCAGCAAACAGTGCTGCAACATTAACGGCACCTAATGCTCATTTTGATTTAGTAAGACCTGGAATTGCAGTTTATGGAATAACACCAGGTGGTGAAGTTGGGAAAGCTAGCGAATTTGGTTTAAGACCCGCGATGGCTTTGAAAGCCCAAGCTGTTGTTGTTAAAAAAGTTCCAGCAGGTCACGGTATTTCTTATGGCGCAGAATATGTTACAAAAACTGACACGAGAATCGCATTAATTCCACTTGGCTATGCAGATGGAATTCCTAGAATTGCTGGCAACAAAGGACCAGTGATGGCGAAGGGTAAAAAGTTTAGTGTTGCTGGAAGAGTTTGTATGGATCAATTTGTTATTGATATTGGTGATTTAGATTTTTCAACTGGTGATGAAGTTATTTTATTTGGGGATCCTGCAAAGAATGAACCAGATGTTGAAGAGTGGGCCAAAGCATCTCAAAGTATTGGATATGAAATTGTTACCAGACTTGGACCAAGAGTTCCTCGCATATATTTAAACGAAATTTAATTTCTAAGCCATGAATATAAAAATTAGTACCTCAAATTCTGCTGAAACCAAAGCCTTAGGTGCCAAACTTGGCAAATTATTAAAGGCCGGAGATTGTGTTCTTCTAGATGGAGAACTAGGAGCAGGAAAAACTACTTTTACCCAAGGAATAGCAAGCGCATTAAAGATTAAAGGTGATGTCACTAGTCCAACTTTTGTGATTGCCAGAGAACATAAATCGTTATCTAGTGGGCCTGATTTAGTCCACGTTGATGCATATAGATTGAATACCTTGGCCGAAATTTCTCATCTCGATTTGGTTACAAATATTGAAAAAGCAATTTTAGTTGTGGAATGGGGAAAAGGTTTAGTGAATGATTTAGTAGCTGAACCAATTCACATCAAAATTGATCACGATTTAAATGATGAGTTCAAAAGAGATTTTGATATTTCTGCTTCAGATTCGATCATTAAGGCCCTTTCATGAAAGGCCCAACAAATCTTTTAGCAATTGATACTTCTACCAACAGAATTGCAGTAGCACTATTACAGTTTGGCAAACCAGCAGTAGTTGCGGTTAAAGATGATGCACTACGTCACGCCGAATACTGTTCCGAACTAATCCAAAAAGTAATTAAAGAATCAGGTTTGATGATGCAAGAGTTGGGCGGAGTTGTTTGTGGAATTGGTCCTGGACCATTTACAGGTTTAAGAGTGGGAATTGTAAGTGCCCAAAGTATTAGTTATGCATTAAATATTCCTGTCTTTGGAGTATGTAGCCATGATGCAGTTGCATTTGAATATGCTCTACAAAACCCTAATAAAGATGTCACAGTCATAACCGATGCCAGACGTAAAGAAGTTTATTGGACAAAATATCAAGGAATCAAAAGAACTTCATCACCCAAAGTTTCTAAATTAGAAGATGTTCCAAATACTGGAGTACAGCTTTTAAATAAAGCATTAGATCCGGTTTCATTAGCCAATGTTGCGATTGAGGCAATGAATAGAACTGAAAAAGGAATTGAAATTAAATCTTTTGCTACCGATTCAGCCAAAGGTGATGGCTCAATTGTGGCTCTACCAAGCCAAGTCTTACTTCCTCCCATCCCTTTGTATTTGCGTAGACCAGATGCTTTAACTTTGGCAGAGCGCGCATGAGTTTAAACCTCACAGAATTTTCTTGGTGGCATGTAGCAAAAGCTCATGAAATAGATAAGTCAGCTTTTAATGCCACAGCTTGGTCTTTAGCAACATTTTGGTCAGAGCTAACTCAACGAAACCGTTACTACTTGGCTTTAGTTGATGAAAAAAAGGAAATTGTTGGATTCGGGGGAGTTGCATTCAATGGGGTAGATGCCGATATTCAAACAATGGTGATAAAACCTGAATATCAAAAAAAAGGTTACGGCAAACAACTACTTGACGCGTTGTTAGAAAAAGTAAAAGAACATAAATCCAACCGAGTCTTTCTTGAAGTGGTGGCCGATAACAAACCAGCAATCTCCTTGTATTTATCAAGAAAGTTTGAACAAATTGCCAAAAGATCTAATTATTATCCAAATGGAACTGATGCAGTAATTATGCAATTAGATTTGAGAAGTAAATGACAAATCCCCTGATTTTAGGAATTGAAACTTCTTGTGATGAAACAGGAATTGGAATAGTTCGAGGCACCCAACTTCTAGCTGACACTTTGGCATCTTCGGTTGAAGAACATGCACGTTTTGGAGGAGTAGTTCCCGAAGTTGCATCACGAGCCCATGTCGAAGCCATGATTCCTACCATAAAAAAATCTGTTGCTGCAGCAGGAATTAATTTAAATCAAATAGATGCTATAGCAGTTACTAGTGGCCCAGGTTTAGCAGGTGCTTTAGTTGTTGGTGTTGCAGCAGCAAAAGCTTTAGGTGTTGCACTTAACAAACCTGTTTATGGTGTTAATCATCTAGCTTCCCATGTTGCAGTTGACACATTAGAAAATGGAAAACTTCCTGAACCTACTTTGGCACTATTAGTAAGTGGTGGTCATTCCTCATTATTGAAAGTAAATAACATCAACTATGAAATTGAATCTTTAGGTAAAACACTTGACGATGCAGCAGGTGAAGCTTTTGACAAGGTCGCACGAGTTTTAGGTTTACCATTCCCGGGTGGACCTTGGATTGATAAAGCTGCTCAAGAAGGAAACGCATTAGCAATTGAATTTCCAAAAGGATTAATGAGCAAAGATGATCTAATAAATCACACCTTTGATTTTTCTTTCTCTGGTTTAAAAACAGCTGTCGCAAGATGGGTGCAAGCTTGGGAAAAAACTGGGGTAGCCGTGCCAGTCTCTGATGTGGCCGCATCATTTCAAGAAGCAGTTGTAGAAGTTTTAGTTAAGAAAACTTTGTTAGCTGCAAAACAAACAGGAATTAATACAGTTGTTATTGGTGGCGGAGTTGCTGCTAATTCAAGATTAAGAAGTATGGCTATTAGTGAAGCTGAAAAAGTTGGAGTAACAATAAGAATTCCTCGCCCCGGACTTTGCACAGATAACGGTGCGATGGTGGCAGCTTTAGGTTCACATTTATTTAGTGCAGGAATTGAGCCAAGTGAACTCAACTTTGAAGTAGATCCGATCCTTCCCATCACGCAGGTCAAAGCTTCCTAATTCCCCCAGCAAATAAGCCGATGCTGGCACTCAACTTGAGAGAGTGCTAAGGCCTTGGTAAGTTAGGGCTTAAGTCTTTCCTGGCTTTTTAAGAAGTTGGGCAAGAAACCATTCCGATTAAGAAAATCCCATGAAGGGGAGTAGACCGTGGCGGTCCAAATTAAACCACTCGAGGATCGAATCCTCGTTGAAGTACTAGACGCTGAAACAAAAACTGCGTCAGGCTTAGTAATTCCTGACACTGCAAAAGAAAAACCACAAGAAGGAAAAGTTATTGCAGTTGGTCCAGGTCGTTTTGATGAAGACGGCGAAAAGCGCATACCAATGGATATCAAAACTGGTGACACCGTAATTTTCTCAAAATACGGCGGAACTGAAGTTACCTACGACGGCAAAGACTATTTGTTGTTGTCAGCACGCGATGTTCTTGCAGTCGTTTCAAAATAAGAAACCCAAAATCATAAATTTGCTCCGAGAAACAAATTTTTCGGAGCAAATCAAAAGTTAATTAGCTGAAGAGGAAATAAAAACAAATGGCAAAGATTCTGGACTTCAATCAAGAAGCCCGTCACAAATTAGAAAACGGCGTTGACATTTTAGCCAACACTGTTCGAGTAACACTTGGACCAAAGGGTCGTAACGTTGTAATTGGTAAAAAATGGGGTGCACCAACAATCACTAATGACGGTGTAACTATTGCCAAAGAAATCGAATTAGAAGATGCATTTGAAAACTTAGGTGCCCAACTTGTAAAAGAAGTTGCCACAAAAACAAACGATATTGCAGGAGATGGAACAACAACTGCAACCGTTTTAGCTCAAGCTATGGTGCATGAAGGCTTACGCCAAGTTGCAGCTGGAGCAAACCCAATGGGTATTAAACGTGGTATTGATGCTGCAGTTGCTGCAGTAACTGAAGAACTACATCGCTTAGCAAAACCAGTTAATGGCAAAGAAGAAATTGCACAGGTTGCCACAATTTCTGCCCAAGATCCAAAACTTGGTGATTTAATCGCTCAAGCTTTCGACAAAGTAGGACGCGACGGTGTGATCACGGTTGAAGAATCTTCAACTATGGATGTAGCACTTGAATACACCGAAGGTATGCAATTTGATAAAGGCTATATCTCTCCATATTTTGTGACTGATGCTGAACGCATGGAAACAGTTTTGGAAGATGTTTTTGTACTACTAGTACAAAACAAAATTGCCTCAATTAATGAACTGCTTCCCTTGATGGAAAAAGTTGTCCAAGCAGGAAAGCCACTAATTGTTATCGCTGAAGATGTTGAAGGCGATGCTTTGAGTGCCATGATCGTCAACAAAATTAAAGGCACTTTCACCTCAGTTGCTGTAAAGGCACCTGCATTTGGTGATCGCCGTAAAGCAATGCTGGAAGATCTAGCAATTTTGACTGCAGCTCAAGTTGTTTCACCAGAAGTTGGTTTGAAACTTGATCAAGTTGGTCTAGAAGTATTAGGTAAAGCCAAACGTGTGGTTGTCACAAAAGACAACACCACAGTTATTGGTGGAGCAGGCGACAAAAAAGCAGTTGAAGCTCGCGTTGCACAAATTCGTGCCGAAATGGAACGAAGTGATTCATCATGGGACAAAGAAAAACTTCAAGAACGCCTTGCAAAAATTTCAGGTGGTGTTGCTGTTATTCAAGTAGGTGGCGCAACTGAAGTTGAATTAAAAGAAACTAAGTTTCGTGTAGAAGATGCAATTTCTGCAACACGTGCTGCAATTGAAGAAGGAATTGTGGCCGGTGGAGGATCTGCATTAACTCAAGCAGTATCAGTTTTGAAAGATAAATTAAACAAAACTGGTGATGAAGCAGCAGGTGTTGAAATTATTCGCATCGCAGCTGTTGAACCATTGCGTTGGATTGCACAAAACGCAGGTGCTGAAGGTTACGTTGTGACAGCAAAAGTTGCTGAAATGAAAACCGGTGAAGGCTACAACGCTGCAACTGGTGAATTCGGTAATTTATTAAAAGCTGGAATTGTTGATCCTGTGAAAGTTACAAGATCTGCGCTACAAAATGCAGCATCAATTGCAGCAATGCTTTTGACTACTGATGTTTTGATTGTGGAAAAGAAAGCCGACCAAGAAGAAAAAGGTCACGGCCATAGCCATGGCGCAGGCGGACACAGTCACTAAATATTAGAAAATAACTTAAGAGACGTTCAAGAAATTTGAACGTCTCTTATTTTTTACGCATTTTTAAGAAAAATGTGATTGCAATACCAATGGAAGCACCAAGGGACAACCATTGCAGCCAACTAATATTTGTTGAGTTTGGTTCAATTGGAGCACTAATAGCAACCACTTCTTCTTCAACTATTTCCTCAGTTGGACTTGCTGCTGGTTCTGCCTTTGCTTGAGCTAGAAAATACTTGATTTCACCATCTAGTGGGTGACCATCAGAAGCTGCAGTTTTCCAAGCAATAGTTATTTCAGGGGCGACTAAATCTGATGGTATTGAAATATAAACATCTGCTGCTTCAACTCTTAGGGTTGCCTCAACTGAACCTGATTCTGAAGTAATAGATGCAAAAGTTGCATCAGCAATAATTGCTTCTCCAAAAGTTAATTTGATTTCGACAGGATAGGTAAGCATTGCAGTTTCAGAAGCAGGGTCTACTGAAATTAGTTCGGTGTGAGCTTGCACTGGAGAAACAAAAAGAGAAAACAATATTGCTGAAAGAATTATTGATTTTAATTTCATTTTATCTTGTCCTTAAGATTAGAAACTGAAAACGGCCTTTCATGAAGTAAGTTCTACTGTACATTAATGGTTCACCATCTCCTGCGTAATGAACTTGTTGCAGTAAAAGAAATAAATCATCCTCTGGTCTTTGTGATCCCCAACCAATACTTTTATCAATTACTGCATCAACTTCAGCAAGAGCTCTAATTGGTCTGGAATTAATTGTGTCAAGAGATGCAAAAACACTTCCTTTTTTCATTTCTTCAACTACATCTTCGGGAAGTGAACTGATATTTATTGTGTCGTAAGAAAAAGCTACAGCTTTACCATCTGCTAACACTGCTCTTTCTAAATAAAGAACTGAGTCAGGTGAATCTAGTTGTAACTTTTCTATTTCTAAATCTGTGGCAGGTCTAATATCAGCGATCTTGTATTCCATACCTGGTTCATAACCAAGTTCACTAATAGTTTCAGACATGGAGCGAAGTTCATTTAAACCTGTTGGAATAGCTCTACCAAAATCATTTACATAAGTTCCAGAACCATGACGAATGTCAACTAGTCCTTGATATTCCAAAGTTTTCAAAGCGGTTCGAACAGTTACCCGGGAAACTTTGTAAGTAGTAGAGAGCTCAGATTCGCTGTGGATCTTTTCCCCAGGTGCCCATTCTTTGGCCAGGATTCTTCTTCGAATATCGTCGCTGATTCGACGGGTCAGGCTGGCTCGACCGCCAAATTGCTCACCTGAAGTGTTCACGCTAGGCCTTCATTTCTTTTCAATAACGCTTTGTCCAGAGGAGTTGACATTCTCGAGAATATCTAAGAGGCTATTATCCACTAGTTGTAGGACAACTATTGACTAACAATTAAAGGGTGTCAAGTGAGTGAAATTCGAGCAATCTCGTGGGTAAGTGACGGACTTGTCCTAATCGACCAAACAAAATTACCGCAACAAGAAATCAACTTAAACATAGAAACAGTGGACCAATTAGTAGAGGCAATTAAAAAACTAGCCGTGCGTGGAGCACCTGCACTAGGTGCAGCTGGTGCGTGGGGAATTGTTATTGCAATGCGACAAGCAGTGAAAGAAAAATGGAGTAATGAAAAAAGAAATGAAGAATTCTTAAGAATTAGAAATGCCAGACCAACAGCAGTCAATTTAGCTTGGGGAGTTGACAAAGTTTTACCATTTGTCGAACAAGGCATTGACGAAGTACTTGCCAAAGCAAATCAAATTGCCGCAGAAGATGAAGCAGGCAATAGACAAATGGGTAAATTTGGTTCTAGCTGGATTGAATCCAAAGTAAAAAACAGACCAATCCGTGCTCTTACACATTGCAACACCGGATCCTTAGCAACAACAACTTGGGGAACAGCACTTGGAGTAATCAGAGAAATGAATTCACGCGGAATTCTAAAACATGTTTTTGCTGATGAAACAAGACCATTGTTACAAGGTGGAAGACTAACTGCTTGGGAATTAGCTCATGACAATATTGAACATTTTGTAATTGCAGATGGTGCTGCTACGAGCATTATTGCTCGCGGTGAAGTTGATGTTGCCTTAATTGGGGCAGATCGAGTTGCAGCAAATGGTGACACAGCAAACAAAATTGGTTCTTTTGCAGTTGCATTGGCTTGTAAATATGCAGGAATCCCTTTTGTTGTTGTAGCACCTGAATCAACTGTTGATGTTGCCACACTAACTGGTGCTGATATCGAAATTGAATATCGCGATGAAAATGAAATTTTAAGTTTAAATGGACAAAGAATTTCACCTCTTAAATCAAAAGGTTTAAATCCTGCATTCGATGTTACCCCTGCTGAATTAATTTCAGCACTAGTTACTGAAAAAGGCGTTTATGAAATATCAAACGGAATAACACCTGGCTCAAAGTTAGCGAATGCCTAGATGACAAATATTCCAACACCTTTAAAGGATTTAGTTGAAAGATCTAAATTCTTAGGAGCAAACCAAGAATTTGTTGTTTATGGCGGAGGAAACACTTCTGCAAAAGGTGAAATTGTTGATCATTTCAATAGAAGTAAAAAAGTTTTATGGGTTAAAGGCTCCGGAGCCGACATGATGAACGCCGAAGCAGTTGATTACCCAGCCCTATACATGGATGAGTTACTTCAAATACTTAACTTTGACAAATTATCTGATGAGGAAATGACTGATTTAGTAAGCAGAGCATTGGTTGATCCTGCAAGTAGAAGACCATCAATTGAAACCCTTTTGCACGCATTCTTGCCATTTAGACATATTGATCATGTGCACGCTGATGCAATCTGTGCTTTAACTAATCATAAAAATGGCGAAAAGGCAGTTAAGGAAGCTTTAGGTGAAAACTTTGCCTACGTTGATTGGATTAGACCAGGTTTTGAATTAAGCAAACAAGCTTCATTTCTAAAAGATGCTGAAGGAATTATTCTTGCCCATCACGGTTTAATCGTGTGGTCAGATGACAGTGATGAATGTAAGCAAAAAAATCTTGATGTAATAAACAAAGTAGAAAAATATCTTGGCTCACTGTCAAAAAGACCTGAATCAATTTTTCAACACACTGATTACAGCGATGAAGAATATAAGAATCTATTGCTTCAAATTAGAGGCAGACTCAACAAAAAAGGGAAAAAGATTTTAAGTCTTGATACTCGTTTGAAAGAAATATCAAGCAGAAAAGATGTTGAAGAAATTTTGAGTGCTGGTGTTTCCAGTGCTGATCACATGTTGAGAATTAAACCTTGGTCTGCAGTTTTAACTCAACCAAAAGATAAAGATAAATCAATTAAATCAATAGATGATTATGCCAAGAAGTACGAATCATATTTTGAAGCAAATAAAAATCTTTTGACTCCTGGTTATTCAATTCATGATTCAGATCCAAGAGTGGTATTAGTTCCCGATCTTGGTGCAATAACTACTGGCCATTCTTTAACCGAATGCAAAATGTATGCAGATATTTCCTTCCACACCCACAAGGTTGCTTCAATGGCTAAAGATTCATTTGGCAACGTTGAAGGATTACCGGATGCTGAAATTTTTGGTTTTGATTACTGGCCAATGGAGCTTTACAAATTAGCTAGCAAACCAGCACCTAAGAAATTTGCTGGAAACATTTTTGTTGTCACAGGGGCAGCAAGTGGCATAGGCCTAGGAATTTCTCTGGAACTAGCGAAACAGGGTGCAAGTTTGGTTTTGGCTGATCTGGATGAAAATGCCTTGAATTCTGTAGCAGACAAAATTAAAGACATAAAAGGCTTAAAACCAGAACTTATTTCAGGAGATCAATCTGATGAAAAAGTTGTGAACAAAACAGTTGATCAAGCGATTAAAACTTATGGTGGATTAGATGGAGTAGTTTTTAGTGCCGGAATTGCAGTGACAGATCAATTAAAGGATTTAACAATTGATAAATGGAACAAAGGATTAGCAGTCAACTTAACTAGTGCCTTTTTGATGACAAAAGCAGCAATGAACGCTATGAGAACTCAAAACTCTGGTGGCTCCCTTGTTTATATAGCAAGTAAAAATGCTTTTGCCCCAGGTGCAGGATTTGGTGGATATTCAGTTAGCAAAGCAGGAATGTTGCAACTGATGAGAATTGCAGCCCTTGAAGGTGGCGCAAATCAAATTAGAGCAAATGCCATAAATCCTGACGCAATTTTTGATAACAGCAAACTCTGGGAAGGAGGAATCAGAGAAGAGAGAGCAAAAGCTCACGGTGTTAAACCCGATGAATTAGAAGACTTTTATGCGCAAAGAAATATTTTGAAATCGCATGTTACTTCTAAAGATGTAGCAAATACCACTGCTTTTCTTTTGTCTGACGAATCCGCCAGAACCACAGGCTCGGTCATCGCCGTCGACGGCGGGGTGGCTGCTGCGTTTCCGCGATAAACGGAAATGAGTAAGAGCAAGTGAGTTAAGTAATTCACTTGTAAAAAGAAGGAGAAAGAATGATTAAGAACAAAGCATTAGCTGGAATTACAGTTGTTGCTGCGTTGCTTCTTGCTGCATGTTCCCAAGGAACTAGCGATACCGCTACAGGTGCAGACGAAGGAACAGTTGCAGAAGCAACCGGAACAAAGCCAGCACCATTTGATGCTGGTCCAGTAAAAATCGCCATCGTGCAAAACAGCGGTGCCGGTGATTACTTCCAACAATGGACAAACGGAGCTAACAAGCAAGCTGAAGCAATCGGATTTGAAGTTCAAATCTATGACGCCCAAGCTGACAATGCTAAACAAGCAACTGACATGGAAACAGCAATTGGTTCTGGCGTAGCTGGAATTATTGTTGACCACGGTCAAGCAGACACCATGTGTCCATTGATCAACAAAGCACTTGACGCAGGAATCCCTGTTGTTGTGTACGACGTTGCAACCGCTGAATGTGCACCAAATGCTGTTACAACACAACAAAGCGATGCATCACTTGCACAAGCAGTGCTAGATCAAATGGCACTAGATCTTGGTAAAGATGTCAAAGTTGGATACGTAAACGTATTAGGTATCGCACCTTTGGATCGTCGTCACGTTGTATGGGAAGCAATTGTTAAAGCTAATAATTGGTCCCAGTCCTTCTTCGTTGGTAAATTCACCAACTCAGTTGCAACTGACAACGCACAATTAGTTGACGCAGCACTTAAGAAGAGTCCAGACGTAGTGGGTATTTTTGCTCCTTACGATGAACTAACTAAGGGTACTGTTTCAGGAATTGAATCAAACAACCTTCAAGCTTCAATCAAGGCATACGGAATTGATATTTCAAATGCTGACATTGAAATCATGACAAAAGAAGGCTCACCATGGGTAGCAACAGCAGGTACTGATCCAAACGCGATCGGTGCAGCAGTTGTAAGAAACATGGCTCTTGAAATCGCAGGCCAATTGGGAGTTAAATCAGTTGACTTCCCAGGTGTTCTAATTACCGCACAGTTCCTAAAGGACAATGCAGTTAAGAACATGGTTGACTTGCGTGCCAAGTTGCCAGAATTGAACCTTGCAGAAGTCAGCGGCGCTGACTGGATTCCTGCAGTTCAGTTCTAATTAATTAGTAGACGGAGGCGAGTTAATGGTTTCAGCTGTTGAGGTTAGAAACATTTCCATGGCATTTGGCACAAACCAAGTGTTAAGCGGAGTGGATTTAACAATCGACAAAGGACAAACCACAGCATTGTTAGGAGCTAACGGTGCAGGTAAGTCCACATTAATTAAAATATTGTCCGGAGTTTATTCATCCTTTACCGGGGAAATATTGATTGATGGAAAAGCTGTAACTATTGACTCGCCAACTACTGCAAAAGCAGCAGGCATCGAAACCGTTCATCAAAGAATTGATGAAGGAGTAATTCCTGGATTAACTGTGGCAGAAAACTTGTTATTTGAAAGAATCGTCTCAGGTGATATTTCGAGAACTGTTTCTCTAAAAACAATTGTTAACGAAGCAGAAAAAATTGCTTCAGCACTTGATTTAAAATGGAGTAAATCCAAACTGAGAAATGACGTTTATGAATTAGGTATTGCTGAGCAACAAATGCTCATATTAGCCAGAGCACTTTCTCGCTCGCCTAAGCTATTAATTTTAGATGAACCTACATCTGCTTTATCAAATGCAGAAAGTCAAAACTTATTTAAATTCATTAAGAATCTTGAATCACAAGGAATTGCAATTCTTTATGTTTCACACAAATTAAGTGAAATTGAACAATTAGCTAAAAAACTAGTTGTTATAAGAGATGGCAAAATGAGAAACGAACAAAACTCACCATTCTCATGGGATCTTGCACTTAAAGAAATGCTAGGGCAACAAGAATTAGGACAAAGAAATAATTTTGAGTACGTTCAAAGTAACGAAGTTGCACTTAAATTAGATGGGGTAAAACTCTTTAAAGAATCTTCTGCGTTTGATTTGGGAATAAATCGTAAACAAGTAACAGGAATCATTGGACTATTAGGTGCAGGAAAAACAGAATTAGCCAAAGTAATTTATGGTGCAGATAAATTGATTTCAGGAACTATGAGCTTTAATGGGAAAAATTACAAACCAAGTCATCCTTCAGATGCTGTCAGCAATGATATTTACTTGGTGCCAGAAGATCGCGCCGCTGAATCAATGATTCCCAACTGGACGATATCCCACACTGCCACTTTGCCATTTATGGGCGAATTCTCAGTTAAAGGAATGATTAAAAAAGTTTCTGAATCACTTAGGGGAAAGCAATTAGTCGATGATTTAAAAGTGGTGACAACTTCACATGAAGCTGTTGTTGACTCACTTTCAGGGGGAAACCAACAAAAAGTAGTTGTAGGAAGATGGTTGCAATCAAAACCAAAAATGATGATTCTGGATGAACCTTTTAGAGGGGTAGATATCGGAGCAAGAAGAGATATCTCAAAGAGAGTAAGAGATTTAGCAGCAACCGATGTTGCTGTTCTAGTTTTAGCATCTGATGTTGACGAGATATTAGATGTGGCAGATCGAATCATTGTCCTTGTCGAAGGAAAAGTAGTAATGGATGTAAACGCAGGAGAAACATCAAAAGAAAAAATAGTCAACAAAATGTCGGAGGTAGCTTGAAATGAGTATCGGTAAAACAACCGCAACAACAGGATTTGACCTTAGAGACTTCATTGTCAAATACGGTTTCATTCTGGTGACGTTAATTCTATTTGTTTGGTTTGCTTCCACAGAGCCTTCTTTTAGAATGCAAAACACATTATTTTCAATGCTGAAATTTACTTCCGTTGTAGCAATCACTGGTTTAGGTGTCACTTTGACAATGGTGGTCGGTGGACTTGATCTTTCAGTGGGAGCAACTGCTGGATTATCTGTAACACTTTCAGCAATGACCATGGTTATTTATGCCCAAACTGGTCCAGTAGCTTTAATTGTTGTGCTGTTAGGTGGAGTATTAGTTGGTTTATTTAATGCTTTTCTCATCGTGGTTTTGAAAATTCCAGACTTGTTGGCAACCCTTGGCACGATGTTTACCATCATGGGATTAAAACTTGTGCCAGTTGATGGTCAATCAGTTTCTTCCGGTTTGATTTTAAGAGATGGAAGCGTTGCCCCAGGAAGATTCACCGAAGGCTTCTTGTTAATTGATCGCGCCTACCTTGGACCAGTTCCATTACCAGTAGCAATATTTTTCTTTCTTGCATTTGTGGTTTGGATCTTTTTAACCCGCACAAGATGGGGCAGAGTTATGTATGCAATTGGCTCTAATCCAGAAGCAGCAAGATTAGCTGGAGTAAAAGTTCAAAGATACCGCGCACTTGCTTATGTGTTATCTGGAGTTTTTGCATCCATTGGTGGACTAATCCTTTCTTCACGAATTGGTCAAGGTGACATCAGCGCTGGAAATTCACTACTACTTGATGCTGTAGCAGTGTCCTTAGTAGGAACTTCAGTATTAGGAATGGCCAGACCAAATGCTTGGGGAACAATTCTTGGTGCAGTATTAATTGGAATTGTTATCACCGGACTCACAATCAAAGGCTTTCCTTACTACGCCCAAGATGTGGTCAAAGGTCTTGTGTTATTAACTGCCTTGATATTCTCCTTTACACTTTCTAGACGAAAGTCTAGATTTGTTCCAGCGGTGTAGGGATAGAAAATGGCTGACCAGTACGAATTCTTAACAAAAGACAACATCACTAACTATCTTTCTAGCAAGAAAGTTTTTGCGAATTTAATTGATGCAAATAATCTTGTTGAGTTTAAAGAAGTTGGTGATGGAAACCTAAACCTTGTTTTCATCATGAAAGATTCCGCAGGTAAAGGAATTGTTTTAAAACAAGCGCTACCTTATGTTCGTTTGGTTGGACCAGATTGGCCCATGACTCCTTCTAGGGCGCGCATTGAAGCAGAAACAACAATTATTCATTCAAAATTTGCAAAAGATCTTGTTCCAGAGATTTATGACTATGACGCAGATAGATTTATTATCGCCATGGAAGATTTATCAGATCATGTTGTTTGGCGAGGCGCACTAAATTCAGGTTTAAGATTTGATGGCGTTGCAGGACCTCTTGGTAAATATGTTGCAAAAACTGCTTTTGGAACATCTATTTTTGGCTTAGGACAAGAACAGCACAAGTTAGAAGTTGCTCGTGCTATAAATCCAGGTCTTTGTCTGATTACCGAAGATTTAGTTTTCACCGAACCTTATTTTGAAAATGGGAGAAACTCAGTTCTGCAAAGCAATGAAAAAGATGCTCAAGAGCTTGCTAATGATAAAGAGATGGTTAATGAAATTGGTTTATTGAAATACAAATTTATGACTGCAGCAGAATCTCTAATTCACGGTGATCTTCACACCGGCTCAGCCATGATTAAGTGTGAAGATAAAAAAGTGGCGGTAAGTGTGAAAGCAATTGATTCAGAATTCTCATTTTATGGACCGATCGGTTTTGATTTAGGTGCATTAGTTGCAAATTACACAATTGCAGCGGCAAGAGCTTGTGCATTAGGAAATATTGATCAAATGCACTGGGCGCTAAGTCTTGCCGAACAAACTTGGGTTGAATTTGAAAAAGAATTCAGAAAACTTTGGCCATCAAGAGTTGATAAGAGAGTTTTCACTGACCAACTTTTGGAAGAATTAATCAAGACCTGGAGAGCAGATACTTTGGGTTATGCAGGAGCAAAGATGGCTAGAAGAATTGTGGGTCTTGCCAAAACTTCTGACATTGAAACCCTTGAGCCAAATGTGCGTGAGGGTGCGGCAAGAGCAGTGCTGCAGGTTGCCAGAAAAACCACAAAAGAAAGAAATCAGGCTAAATCATGGGCAATCCTTGCCAAAGAAGCTGCAGAAATAATGCAGAAAACAGCAACGAAATAAGGAAAATATGAAAACACCTAGAGAAATTGCTGAGTCATATTGGAAAGCAGAATGCGCTAGAGACACAAAAGCTGTTTTAGAGCACTACCACCCAGATGCAACTTTTTGCCCACCAGGACAAAAACTTGTAGGACATGATCAAATTAGTACTTTTTATGATTCATCTGGTGAAGCATTTCCTGGTTTAAAAGTTGAGATTTTGCATGAAGTTAGAAATGGTGATGAAAGTTGTTTGGAATGGTATGCAACTTTAACTGATAAAAATGGAAATGTTTTTAATATTCCTGGGGTAAATGTTATTAAGGTAAGAGATGGAAAATTTGAGTCCGTACATGCTTACTTTGATCCAACAGTTTTAAACGCTTAATTCTCTAAGGTATCAACAAAGTTTCTTAATCCTTTAGCGTTTTCTAAAAGATTTCCTCGATGTAGTGCTCCACCAATTAGTAAGAATGTGTCTTGACCAAAAAAGTTAGTAATTTCAGGAATTCTTTCAATAGTCATTCCTCCACCTGGGGAAGGAAAGATTGACTTTATATTTCCTAATTTTGCTCTGCAGCTATTAGCAATATTTGTGCATTCTTCTTTTGAGAAACTAAAGCGACCACCGAAATTAGGAAACACACTTATATCTGCACCACTCAATCGCATAATTGTTGCCAAGACAATTTCATGATTTAAACCATGATTACTATTCATCATGTGTGAACCTAAGGTAGATGGATGACTCATAAGCGGAAGTCTTACTTCATCACAATCAGCAATCATTCTCATGGTGTCAAAACCAGAAACTCCGGGCAGAACCATTAGTGCACCACTGCCTAATTTTCTAGCAGTAATTGCTGCTTCCAAGATTTGTTCTGCAGGACGATTAATACTTGGGGCATAAACAGATTTTCTATTAAATTTCTGATTTGCTTCCACCACAGCACCCGCAATTACTTTTACGCGCTCATTCCACTTAGCCCATGGTTGGTTAGCTAAACTGTGGTCATCCTTTATTAGATCAATTCCTGCCTCAACCATTACTGTTGCAATTTTTGCTAATTCATTAGAACTTAATCCCATTGGCTTTAAAGCAGTAGCTAATATTGGTCGCTTCTTTGCTCCCAATATTTCTCTCACACCACTTATGCCAAAACGTGGTCCTTTGAAAGTGTTTAGAAAGTCCTCTGGAAACTCAATTTTTGTGATTCTGACATCGGGAAACATGGAAACGTTACCCCAGACAACATTTAACATCTGACCGATTTCATAACCTGTGGTGTCGGTGTTGAAATCAATCACTACTTCAGTCTTAGAATTTCCAACTTCTTTGGAAGAAACTACTTGACCAACAACTTGTTGCTGGATCCATTCTGGTGCTAATTCAAAAGGAAACTCAATTGTTTGCTCAACACGAATAGCATCAGTTACTTCTTTACTGGTTTGCGAATTAACTAAGTAAGTAATCTGAATAGAAGACATTTGAACTACAAGGCCTCAGCTTTTGCAGTGCTGTGGACATCTATCACTCTAGTTAGAGAAAGTTCATCTTCGGTAATTTGTAAGTTCTTATCAATTAGTTTCTCTGTTGCTTCAATTAAGTTTCTAGCACTCATGCCATATTTTTGTAACAAATACTTTTGAGAAGCTCCATGAGCGTAAGTGTCTTTAAGGCCAATCTTGATAAGTTTCTTTCCAATTCCATGTTCAGCCATTAAATCTGCAACAGCACTACCTAATCCACCAATCACACTGTGGTTTTCCATAGTGATAACACCATGCTTATTTGATTTGAGGCTTTCAATAACTTGTGGATCAGTGAAAGGCTTCAAAGTAGAAATGTGTAAGTGTTGCACACTCACCCCATGTTCTTTCAACGCAGGAATTGCTCTCAAAGCTTCTTCAGTTGAAATACCAGAACTTAATATTGTTACATCGGTACCAGTGCTTAACACTCGAGCAGTATTAAATTCCATAAGTTCATTTTTAGGAAAAATTCTAGATATTTCTCCACGAAGCATTCTTATGTAAACAGGACCATCAATCTTGTGAGCTACTTCTAACACAGATTCAACTTCTGTCGCATCACCGGTTTCCAAAATAGTCATGTTTGGAATACCTCTTAAAACATTCACATCATCAATTGCTTGATGGGTCACTCCTCCAGGAGTGGTTATTCCGGGGAGAAAACCGACCATTCGCACGGGAAGATTTGGGTAGGCCACCGACATTTCCAGTTGATCCAAGGGCCTTCTGTAGATAAATACTGCAAAAGTGTGAATCCAAGGCTCAAAACCTTCTCGAGCTAAACCACCTGCAAAACCCAACATATTTTGCTCACCTAAACCAAATGAGAAAAATCTGTCTGGGAAAGTATCTCTAAATTTACCTACTTCGCAAGAACTTGTTAAGTCAGCTGATAAGACCACAACTTTTGGTTTGAATTTGCTCCACTTAACAAAATTTTCCACATGGGGTCTCTTTACAATTTCATAGGCCATGTTATTTCCACGCTTTCAAGAAATTGTTGTATTTGATTTTTTCAAAAGGACTAGCAAATCTTACGTAATGCAATGCATCAGGTCTGTCATTTAAAATTTCAATTCCTCTTGCTGGATCTGTGTAGCCAAGAATTGCTTTTGGTTTGTCATAACCAGTTGAGCCGGCTTTTAGGATTTGATTGATATCGTTGCCATCAATTTTTTCAACATCCCAACCAAAATTTTTAATTCTATCAATTAATGGTTCTATCGACATAACTTTTTCCATCGGACCATCAACTTGGTTTCTATTAACATCAACAATTACTCGAACATTATTTAATTTATGAAAACTTATAGCAGCTAGTGCTTCCCAGGTTTGTCCTTCTTGGAATTCTCCATCGGACATAAATATCCAAGTCTTTCCAGTTTCACCGCGCAGCTTTCTTGCCAAGGCAACACCACCTGCTTGAGAAATTGCTTGAGCAAGTGAACCTGTGGTGGTTTCAAATCCTGGTGAATGTTCCGCACCAATCATTTCAACTGTGGTGCCATCTTTGTTAAATTTTTCTAAAGACTTTTCAGTTAATCTTCCAGTTTCAATTAATGCTGCATAAATTACTAACGCATAATGGGCAGGACTTATGAATAAGCGATCTAGGTCTGGTCCTTTCTCGCCATGAAATTCTGCACCAGTTACATAATCTGTGAAATTTTTACTTGGCACATTGACAAAGTCACGTGGTTCTAAAGGAGCAGGAAGGGCTTTGAGGTTAACTAAATTTGAATATAGGCAAGCAAGGATTTCAGCAGAGGAACAAGCTTGGCTGAGGTAGCCGCCATTGTTTTTGACGGTGTGCTCCAAAACCCGGTGGCGAATGCCATGGGCGATAGAGGCTATTTTCTCTAAATCTGTAGCTGAACTTGCTTTAGTTATGCTCATTTCCTGTCAGCATAGCAAAGAGAATAGTTGTCCTACAAGTTATTTTTTACCCTGATTAAAGGTCAGGAATAGAGGATTTGTACTAATTAACCTGCGACAGGCAGGGATTCTTTGACAGGTGCATAGATGGCCTCACGGTCATCTTCACTCATTGCACCCCAGACGCCATATGGCTCACGAACAGCTAGGGCGTGCTCAGCGCATTGACGAAGAACTGGGCATGTAGCACAAATAGATTTGGCCAGCGTAATTCTGTTTTCGCGAGCAGGTCCGCGTTCACCTTCAGGGTGAAAGAAGATCTCAGGATCTTCTCCACGGCATGCTCCTTTTAGCTGCCAGTCCCACAAATCAGCATTTGGGCCTGGAAGACGGGTTACATCAGCCATGTTTTTCCTTTTGTTAGGTCGAACAATTTCAACTATAGAATATTGTTCATAACTTAGTCAACCATATCCTATGACCAATCTTGTGAACTTAGTCTCAAGGGGTTTACGAGTAGCCAAAGTTGTTCAAGAGGTAGACAATAGGGGCTATGGCCATCGAAGATGCTGAGAAAATCCACCTAGGACTAACCGTTGCCGTTGTGGCAAGGCGAGTGGGAGTGGCACCAGCAACCCTTCGAACCTGGGAACGCCGCTACGGTCTTTGTCCCAGTGATCGATCTACCGGGGGACATAGGCGTTATTGCATCACCGATGTGGCCCGATTAGAACTGATGCGAAGACTGGTTTTGGCAGGAATGCCTGCCGGACAAGCTGCTCGAGAAGCAATGCAATCAAACATTATTGATGTTGAAGATATTTCCTTAATGGACACAAACTCTTTAGGTAACAAAGTTGATTCCTTTGTCCAAGATTGTTCAACTGACACAAAATTCTCACACCCAGGTGGTGGATCAGTTCTGTCAATGCAAGGAGCTCCTGCAATTGCTAGAGGTTTAGCAAAAGCTGCTTACTCACTAGATGCAGCTGCCTGCACGCAACTAATTCAAAACAGTATTCATGCTCGCGGTGTGATCTGGACTTGGGAAAAATTGTTAACACCAGTCTTGATTGCAATAGGAAAGAAATGGGAATTAACAGGTGAAGGAATTGAATCAGAACATATTTTAAGTGAATGCATTATCGGTCAAATGAAACAAAGAGCAGACCAATTAACTAATCCCGTAAATATTCGCCCAGTATTACTTTCTTCAGCCCCAGAAGATCTGCACACCATTCCCCAATTTGTGGCAGCAGCAGCTTTAGCTGAAAGAAGAATCGCTAGTAGAACTCTTGGGCCAAGAGTTCCGCATGCTTCTTTATTGAGTGCCATCAAAAAATTAGCACCAGCTGCAGTTTTAATTTGGGGACAGTTGGAAGTAAAAGCCATTCCAGCAGAATTTGAAAACATTATTAATGCCCGACCTGAGCCACTAATTATGGTGGCAGGACCAGGTTGGCCTGAAAAGCTACCTAAAGGATTTAAACGAGCTGGGGATTTGACTTCCACGATTACAGCAATCAGCAATGCTGTTGGGCAATAAATAATTCTTGAGGAAACCTTTTTAGATTCAATTTCGTCACACCCTTGTGACAAAGGTGCTGGTTTTAGATCAAGATCTTGATGCAATAAAGAAATTAACCCAATTTGTTTCCCAAAGCAAAGAAATTGAAAAGATCTTTAGCGCAACAGATTTTTTTAGTGCAGAGGAAATACTTGAAAAAGACCAGCCTGAATTGGTGTTTTTGACTCCAAGTTTTTATAAACTTTTTTTAAAACCAAACTTGGTAATCAATAAAGATTTTGTGCTGCTGGTGGATCAAAAAAAGTCAAGTCAAATAAATGCTGAAGCAGTAAAGAGATGTAGCGCCATTATGGCCCAAAATGCTTCCTTCCTGGAATTCACAATTTTGATCAATTCTTTAAAGATAAGAAAAATACGTGGGGATCAGTCGAAAATGCGAACAGTTAGAGGAAAGATCCCAAAATTAACGAAAAAGGAATTAGAAATAGTGCAACTTCTGTGCCAGGGAAGAAGTGATGCCTGGATTTCAAAAAATCTTCACATTGCAAACCCAACTGTAAAAACACATTTAAGAAGAATCTTTTCAAAAATGAAAGTCTCCAACAGAACTCACTGTGTAGCCCAGGTGATTAGAGCAAGGATTCTGAGTTGAGGCCACAAACCAGATCGAGGCTGGGCTTGAGGAAAGAGACATCCACACCTTGAATAAACGATGCTGAGGTGTGGGATTTATCAATCAGGATAGGGTTGGGGATTGTGACTGAAGTCGAAATTGGTGGCACCAAGCGTGGTCGAAGCGCATACTCATTCGACGATATTGCGCTAGTTCCAACTAGAAGAACTAGAAATACTGAAGATGTTTCCACAAACTGGAAAATAGACGCCTACGATTTTTCGTTTCCAATAATTGCAGCGCCAATGGATTCAGTTGTTTCACCAGAAGTTGCCATTGCTTATGGAAAACTTGGTGGTTTAGCTGTTCTAGATTTAGAAGGTCTTTGGACCAGATATGAAGATCCAAGTGCTGAGTTCAAGAAAATTGCTGGCTCAAAAGTAGAAAATGCCGTTGAAGTGTTGCAAAAGATTTACGCAGCACCAATTAAACCAGAATTAATCAAAGCAAGAATTAAAGAAATAAAATCATCAGGAGTAATTGCCGCAGCTGCTCTTTCACCTAATTCAGTTGTGAAACATTCGAAAGCTGTAGTTGAAGCTGGTATTGATATTTTTGTTATTCGTGGCACAACTGTTAGTGCTGAACATGTTTCAACAAATCAAGAAACATTAAACTTAAAAGAATTTATTTACCAACTCGATGTGCCAGTAATTGTTGGAGGATGTGCTTCGCATCAAGCAGCGTTACATTTAATGAGAACAGGTGCAGCTGGAGTTTTAGTTGGTTTCGGTGGAGGTGCAGCTCACACCACATCAGACGTTTTAGGAGTAAGAGTGCCAATGGCAACAGCCGTGGCAGATGTAGCAGCAGCAAGAAGAGAATATTTAGATGAATCAGGTGGACGATATGTCCACGTAATTGCTGATGGTTCAGTTGGAAAAAGTGGTGACATTAGTAAAGCAATTGCCATGGGTGCTGATGCTGTGATGATTGGTTCAACTTTGGCAAGATCAACAACTGCACCAGGTGGTGGAAAGCACTGGGGATCAGAAGCAGTTCATAAAGATTTACCAAGAGGACAAGTTGTAGAACTTGGAGTTGGTGGAACTTTGGAACAAATATTATTTGGTCCTTCCACAAATGCTCAAGGATCTCTTAACTTGGTTGGCGCGCTAAAGAAAGCAATGGCAACTACTGGCTACAGCGATCTTAAAGAATTACAAAGAATAGAAGTTGTTGTTAATTCTTTAAAAAATTAGCTAGATAAAACTTAAGCTCTTTTGTACTAAAATTAATTAAATTTATAGTATGCTTTTAACTATGGATATTTTATATAAATCGTTAGTGTTACTGCACTTTATTGGTTTAGCTGCTCTTTTTGGTGGTTTCTTTGTGCAAATGAAATCAACCACAAAAGTAGTAAACCCTGCAATGTTCCACGGAGCATTGACTCAACTGGTAACCGGAATTGTTTTGGTTGGATTAGCCGAAACTGGTGCCAGTGACGAAGAACTAAACATGACCAAAATTTCTATTAAATTATTGGTTGTTTTAGTGATAACTGTCTTGGTATTTATTAACCGAAAGAAATCTTTTGTTTCAACTAGAATTTGGGGAACAATCGGTTTATTGACACTGGCAAATATGGCAGTGGCGGTTTATCTCTAAGCGTTAACTTCAAAAAACATTTCAGCGAACCTGCCTTCGGGCAGGTTCGCTGCTTTTGAAGCCAAAGTCATCCAGGTATTTACTCTTTCTCTCAAATCAAGTACATGAGCTGTTTGAGATTTATGTGATTCTAAAGCTTGAAATTTTAGTTCAATATTTTCTGTAACATCTAAAAATCTTGTTGGAGAAGGATGTGACATGATCCAAATTTTTGGCACATTCCAAGGTTCTAAACCTTCTTTTAATAAGTGTGGGAAAGCAAATTGATTTCTGGCGTCTGGGTAAACAGCCTGAACAGCCACTTCGCCCACAGCCATGTGATCTGGGTGAGAAGCTGGCATTCTTTCCCAATTCCTATCAGGAGATTGGGTTATCAAGATGTCAGGTTTTGTCATTCGAATAATTCGCACAAATTCTTCTCTTAAGGAAAGACTTGGCACGATTGAACCATCATCTTTTCCTAAGTAATGAATATTGTTTACACCAAGAATTTTTCCGGCTGCACTTTGTTCTACGCGTCTAATCTTGCGCATTTCATCTCTACTAATTGATGCATCTTCGCCACCCTGGTGACCATCAGTTGTTATGCAATAAGTAACTTCCACACCAAGTTTTGTCAAAGTTGCAATAGTTCCACCAGCACCAAAATCAACATCGTCTGGATGTGCTGTGATTACTAAAACTTTTGATCCAGATTTAGGTAGTTCCAGAGGTGTTAGAACAGGTGAACTCATAGGTAACAACTTAGACTTAAGCAATGTCTGTTAATCACTCGGCTTTGGAAGATTTAAATCCCCAGCAAAGAGCTGCTGTCACCCATGAAGGTTCACCACTTCTAATTGTTGCTGGTGCCGGTTCAGGAAAAACACGCGTACTTACTCGTCGAATTGCTTATTTGATGAGTGATCGAGGAGTTGCTCCTCAAGAAATATTGGCTATTACTTTCACCAATAAAGCTGCAGGAGAAATGAAAGAACGAGTTGCTGACTTAGTGGGAGCAGCTGCGCGCATGATGTGGGTTTCAACTTTTCACTCTGCTTGCGTGCGAATTCTTAGGGGAGAAGCAACACGATTAGGCAGAACCTCAACTTTTTCAATTTATGATTCAGCAGATTCATTGAGACTAATAACAATGGTGGCAGCAAGTTTAGATATTAATTCCAAGGCCTTAAGCCCAAGATCTATTGCTAATCAAATATCAACATTAAAAAGTGAATTAATTGACCATGAAACCTATATGAGTAAAGCAGAAACTGAGCAAGAAAAACTTGTTGCACAAGTTTATGGTGATTATGATCGAAGATTGGCAAGAGCAAACGCATTTGATTTCGATGATCTAATTGGTGCAACAGTTGCAGTTTTGCAATTATTTCCTGAAGTGAAACAAAAATATCGAAGACGTTTCAAACATATTTTGGTTGATGAATATCAAGACACAAATCATGCTCAATACATGTTGATTAAAGAACTTGTAGGAAATAGTAAAGATGGTTTACCTCCTGGAGAGCTTTGTGTGGTGGGTGATGCTGATCAATCAATTTATGCTTTTCGTGGCGCAACGATAAGAAATATTGAAGAATTTGAAAGAGATTATCCAGATGCTAAAACTATTTTACTTGAACAAAACTATCGTTCAACACAAAACATTTTGACTGCAGCAAACGCAGTTATATCTCAAAACGCTGAAAGAAGAGAAAAGAAACTTTGGACAGATGCTGGCAGTGGTGAGCCAATTGTTGGTTACGTCGCTGACAATGAGCATGACGAAGCATCCTATGTTGCTTTAGAAATAGAAAGATTAAGAGAAGAAAATGAATACAAGTATGGACAAATTGCTGTGTTTTACAGAACCAACAACCAGTCACGTGCTTTAGAAGAAGTATTTATCCGAATTGGTGTTCCTTATCGCGTTGTGGGTGGCTTGAAATTTTATGAAAGAAAAGAAGTCAAAGACATTTTGGCTTACTTAAGAGCCATCATTAATCTTGATGATGAACTTTCTTTAAGAAGAATTATCAATGTCCCTAAACGAGGAATTGGGGATAAAGCAGAAGATGTGATCGATAATTTTGCGAGAAAAAATAAGTTAAGTTATGGACAAGCTATTCAACAGGCTGTCAACATAACAGAATTAAGTGCCAAGGCCAGCTCCTCTTTAATCGAGTTTGCTGAAATGATGCAAAGCTTTAGAGACATGTTCCTAGCTGATACAAAGCCTTCAGAAATTGTTCATGCAGTGTTAGAAAAAACTGGTTATCTAGAAATTCTCTTTAACTCAGATGATGCCCAAGACCAAGGACGTGTTGAGAATTTAACTGAACTTGAATCTGTGGCAAGAGAATATGAAGCAAGCCATAGTGCAGGAGAAAACGGTTTAGCACAATTCTTAGAACACGTTTCCTTAGTTGCCGATTCAGATGATGTGCCAGGAAATGATGAAGGACTTATTACCTTAATGACCTTGCACACTGCAAAAGGTTTGGAATTTCCCATTACATTCCTAACTGGTATGGAAGAAGGAATTTTTCCTCATGCCAGATCACAAACAAATGATAAAGAATTATCTGAAGAACGAAGACTTGCCTACGTTGGAATTACTCGAGCCAGAGAAAGACTTTATGTCACAAGATCTGTCACCAGATCTGTTTGGGGAGCACCCTCTTATAACCCAAGTTCAAGATTCTTAGATGAAATTCCAGCATCTTTAATTAGTTGGCAAAGATTAGAACCAATGAATCAACCAGTTTCATCTGGTGGATTTGGTGCTGCTCCTGCCATGTCAAGAGCAAGTAAACCTAAAGAACCTAAGCAATATTTAATTCTTAATGTTGGCGATAAAGTCTTGCACGAACGATTTGGTCTAGGAAATGTTACTGAAACTGCCGGAAGTGGAGAAGGTGCTGAAGCCACTATAGATTTTGGCTCACACGGGGTGAAACGTTTACTGCTTAGATATGCCCCTGTTGAAAAACTTTAGTTAATCATTTCCCCAAAGCCAAATACCAGGATTCTTATATCTTCCGTTAACTAATGTTTCAAAATGTAAATGTGCTCCAAAAGCTTTTCCAGATGCACCAATGTTTCCAATTCTTTCTCCCACGTCAACTTCTTGTCCGGCTACTACTCTTATTCGTGATAAATGTGCATACCGAGTTACCACACCATCAAGATGTCTAACTTCAATTGTTCGACCATAAGCAGGTCTCCAACCAGTAAAAATTACTGTGCCAACTCTGGCTGCAAAAACTGAATCTCCATAATTTCCGTTGAAATCAATACCAGTGTGCCAACCTAAATCCCAAATTCTTCCTCGTCGACCATAACCAACTGAGATTCTGGCTCGAGCAGGATTGACTGTGTATTTGGCTCTTAACGCTCTTCGTTCTGCAGCCTTCTTTTCTTTTTCAGCAGCAATTCGTGCTACTTCTTTGGCCGCTATGTCTGCTGCTTGAGCTTTAAACTTTTGAATTTTTTCTTCAGTGCCAGGTGCTCCTAATTTTGCAGCAGCTGGAGTTTCAATAATTGGCAAATCTGCTGCACCAATATCTTTATTGGCAACAGAAACTTCTAAGGAAGCATCAGCGACAACAACAGGATCAGATGAGCCCGCAAAATTTGAGGGCAAAGTCATTGCAATAGTTAGTCCAATTGCAATCACCAGGATTGAACCTGAGATCCATCGATTATTTGGCGCTTTTAGTTTTAGCATCTTGTCCTTAACCTTGCCCGATGTCACTCCAGTAACACCAAGGTGGGTTAGTGATATTTCCCATTTGACTCAAGTTAAGAAGATTTCACCTGAGACATTAGGCTTAGGAGGAAATGTTCAATAACGAAGACATTTATACAAGGAGTACTTAAAGCCTGTGGATCTCTACGAATACCAAGCAAAAGAACTTTTTGCTACCCACGGAGTTACCACTCAAGTTGGCAAAGTTGTTAGCACCCCAGAAGATGCCCAAAAAGCTGCAGCAGAATTTAACTGCGCTGTAGTTGTCAAAGCACAAGTAAAAACTGGTGGCCGAGGCAAAGCCGGTGGCGTTAAATTAGCTAATAATCCAAGTGAAGCTTTAGAAAAAGCAAAAAATATTTTAGGCCTTGATATCAAGGGTCATATTGTTAAAAAGATTTTGATCACACCAGCAGAAGATATCAAAGAAGAATATTACGTTTCATTTTTGTTAGATAGAACAAATAGAACCTTTTTATCGATGGCAAGTGTTGCTGGCGGAACGGACATTGAGGAAGTAGCAGCAAAAACCCCTGAAAAATTAGCGATGACAAAGATTGATCCATTAACAGGTGTTGATAGCGCTAAAGCCTTAGAAATATCTATTGCCGCAGGAATTCCTTCAGAAGTACAAAAAGACGTAGCAGTTTTAATTGAAAAGATGTGGAAATTATTTGTTGCCTCAGATGCAACTTTGGTGGAAGTAAATCCTTTAGTAAGAACTAATGATGATCGAATAGTTGCCCTAGATGGAAAAGTCACCCTAGATGAAAATGCAAACTTTAGACATCCTGAAAATGAAAATTTTGTTGACACCGCCAATGTGGATCCACTAGAAACAGCGGCCAAAGCAAAAGATTTAAATTATGTGAAACTTGATGGCAGTGTAGGAATTATTGGTAATGGCGCCGGACTTGTAATGAGCACACTTGATGTCGTGGCTTATGCAGGTGAAAAATTTGGTGGCGTAAAACCTGCTAACTTCCTTGATATTGGTGGTGGCGCTTCAGCCCAAGTAATGGCTGATGGTTTGGGAATTATTTTGTCTGATCCTTCAGTTAAATCAGTTTTTGTAAACGTATTTGGTGGTATCACAGCTTGTGATGCTGTAGCAAATGGAATTGTGCAAGCAATTGAAATGTTGAAATCTGGTTCTAACTATGCACAAAGACCAATCGTGGTTCGACTAGATGGAAATAATGCGCAAGAAGGTTTAAGAATTTTGAGAGAAGCTAAACCAGATAACGTTGAAATTGTTGACACCATGGATAACGCTGCAGCAAGAGCAGCAGAGTTAGCTGCAGGAGTTAAATAATGGCAATTTTGTTAAACGAAAATAGCAAAGTAATTGTGCAAGGTATGACTGGTTCTGAAGGTAAAAAACATACCGAACGAATGATTAAATCTGGTACAAAAATTGTTGGTGGTGTTACTCCTGGAAAAGGTGGACAAAGTTTAGAAGTAGCTGGACAAAACGTTCCAGTATTTAATTCAGTTCAAGAAGCAATGTCTGCAACAGGAGCAAATGTTTCTGTAGTTTTTGTGCCACCTAAATTTGCTAAAGGCGCTGTGGTTGAAGCAGTGGATGCTCAAATACCTTTAGTTGTTGTTATTACTGAAGGAATTCCTGTACATGACACCGCACACTTCTTTTCTTACGCACAGAAATCTGGCAAAACTAGAATTATTGGACCAAACTGTCCAGGAATTATCTCTCCAGGATTAAGTAATGCAGGAATTATTCCTGCAGACATAACAGCAAAAGGATCAATTGGACTAGTTTCTAAATCAGGAACTCTTACTTACCAAATGATGTATGAATTAAGAGATTTAGGTTTTACCACCGCAATTGGAATTGGTGGAGACCCAATTATTGGCACCACTCACATTGATGCTTTGCGTGAATTTGAAAATGACCCAGATACAAAAGCCATTGTGATGATTGGCGAAATTGGTGGAGACGCAGAGGAAAAAGCTGCCGAGTTTATAAAAGCAAATATTAAAAAACCTGTGGTGGCTTACGTTGCAGGATTTACTGCACCAGAAGGCAAAACAATGGGACATGCTGGAGCAATTGTTTCTGGATCAAGTGGAACTGCTGAGGCTAAAAAAGTCGCATTAGAAAAAGCTGGTGTAAAAGTTGGTAAAACTCCAAGTGAAACAGCACTTTTACTGCGCGCCGCAATAAAATAAGTTTGTGATTGATACTCCAGTACAACGACATAGTGTTGTAACTGCTGGACTCTTAGTAACTCTTTGGACATTTTTAATTACTTTTGGCTCTTCTGTAATTCTTATTTTTACAACTTGGATACTGGCAGGAGATAGTTCAACTTCTATTTCTGAAGCTTTCAAAGTAGTAATTTGGGGATATTTAGCAATGCAGGGAGTTCCCTTAGTTATTAACTCCACGATTTTATCTCTACCTTTCCTAGGTTTTTTGTTACTGACCTTACTTTCTTTATATAGATCTTCTAGGTGGGCAATTCGTTCTGCTTTGCACGAAGAAATGAAAAGACCAACTCTGATTTCATTATTAGTAGTTAGTGTTGCTTCAATTTCTTATTGCCTTGTAATTGCAGTATTAAGGTTTTTTGTTGATCCACTAAATATAAATTGGATTTCTGTGATGTTAAAGCCAACGGTCATGGTTGTATCAATGTCAATTTTGGCTGTGGGAACTGTAGGGGGAACCTGGTCTTTAGTGTTTGATGATTTGGATGAAGTTATAAAAAGAATCATCAAGTTAATCCTGAGATATTTACTACTTGTTTTGATTATTGGATTTCTAGTTGTAGCTGTGGCAATCGGATTGAACTACAGAAATATGTTGCTTATCCAGTCCTCTCTATTGGGAGGAATTGTGGCAGTAATTGCTGTGATCATTTCAGGAGTTGGTTGGTTACCAAATTTTATTTTGTGGGCATGGGCATGGATAACTAACTCCACTGTTGCGCTGGGTGCTGGTTCAAGTATTTCTTTAAATTCAGTGACTATCTCTCAATTGCCGGCTTGGCCTTGGTTTGGATTGATTCCAACAACATTGCCTTCCTGGACAAGGTATTTCTTTCTTATCCCAATATTTATTGGCTTCTTAATGGCCATTAGCACCAAAAATAAAAAAATATCTATTTGGATTGTTAGTTCATTTTTTGTGGCATTAGGGGTCTCAGCAATACTGAGTCTGTTGGGATTTCTAAGCTCAGGTTCTCTTGGAAATAATTTATTACTAAATTTTGGTGTTTCACCAAAAGAAATCTTTCAAAGAAATATGACCTGGTTTTTAATTGGGCAAGCTTTAGTGATCTTGGTGGTCTTTGCTTGGAGAAAAAATAGACAATCTCAAATTGCCCAACCAGCAGACGTGGATTCTGGCGAAAAATAGAAAGTTCACCCGGACAGATTCTCTGGAAAATCTCACTTGACTAGGCTCTGAGAGAGAAATACCGGGAAGGGATGGCCACTTATTTATGAGCAAAATAAAATTAACCAGAGCACTGATAAGTGTTTCAAATAAAGATGGTTTAGCACAATTAGCTAAAGCCCTTCACGAATCTAATGTAGAAATTGTCTCCACCGGTGCTACCGCACAACAAATTGCTGATTTAAATATTCCCGTTACAAATATTGCAGAAGTAACTAGATTTGATGAAATCCTAGATGGCCGAGTAAAAACTTTGCACCCACAAATTCATGCAGGAATACTTGCTGATTCACGAAAAGTTGAACACAAAAAATCTCTTGCTGAATTGAATATAAAGGCATTTGATTTAGTGGTAGTTAATTTATATCCTTTTGGCGAAACAGTGGCCTCAGGTGCAGATTTAGAGAGTTGTATTGAACAAATAGATATTGGTGGTACAGCTTTAATTCGTAGTGCCGCTAAGAATTTTGAAAATGTCTCAGTAATTGTTTCACCTGATGAATACCCAAATTTAATTAGTAATTTGAATTCCGGGATAAGTCGAGAATTAAGAATGAGTTGGTCAGCGCAAGCTTTTGCTCATACCGCCACCTACGACACTTTGATTGCTAGATGGTTTTCTCGAAAAGTTACTCCTGAACAAGATTCACCATCTTGGGTCGGTGCATCCTTTACTAGGTCTCAAGTACTTCGCTACGGCGAAAATCCACATCAAACAGCGGCACTTTATAAAGGAATTAGTTCAGAAAAAGGCATTGCACAGGCAAAACAATTAGCAGGTAAAGAAATGTCTTATAACAATTTTGTTGATGCCGACAGTGCCCGTGCGGCAGTTTTTGATCACGTAGAACCATGTGTGGCAATAATTAAGCATGCTAATCCATGTGGCATAGCAATAGGAAAAGATTTAGCTACTGCTTATAAGAAAGCTTTAGAAGCCGATAAAGATTCAGCATTTGGTGGGGTTGTAGCAACAAATAGAAAAGTTGATAAAGAAACAGCTCAACTTGTTAACGAAGTTTTTACTGAAGTAATCGTGGCACCAGCTTTTGATGAAGAAGCACTCAAAATTTTGCAAATGAAACCAAATTTAAGAATTCTGCAATTAGCTGGGCCCCACATGGGTCACAGAGTTGAATGGCGCACAATTTCAGGTGGCGTTCTAATGCAAACAGTTGATGACGTTGAAGCAAACGGTGATGACCCAACAGAATGGAAATTAGTTGCAGGAGAAAAACCATCAGCAGAGGTATTAGCTGATTTAGAATTTGCTTGGCGTTGTGTTCGCGCACCTAAGTCAAATGCAATTGTTTTGGCTAAAGATGGTGGACTTGTTGGCATTGGAATGGGACAAGTAAATAGAGTTGACGCTGCAGAACTTGCCGTCAAAAGAGCAGGTAAAGACAAATCTAAATCAAGTGTTGCTGCATCTGATGCATACTTTCCCTTTGCTGATGCATTAGAGATTTTAATAAATGCTGGAGTGAGCGCTGTTGTTCATCCAGGTGGATCTAAGAATGATGATGAGGTAATTGCTGTAGCGAAAAAAGCTGGAATAACAATGTATCTAACAGGTGTGCGCCATTTTTCTCATTGAAAAAGCAAGTGTCCCAATTTCAATTACTTTGGCATTTATTGCTGGTGTTGCTGCAACTTTGCAAGCTGGAATTAGTGGCCAATTAGCTAAAGAATTAAACGATGGAATCATGGCCGCTTTGGTCTCAAATATTGGTGGAACAATATTTACAGCACTATTCCTTCTTAATCCCAATGTTAGGAAACAAGCAAAGAAACTTTTCAAAGCTGTTGTTTCAGGAAATTTTGCTAAGTGGCAGTTATTGGGTGGAGTTGCCGGTGCCGTTTATATTTCAACAGCGTCAAGCACAGTAAGCATTATTGGTACTGGTTTGTTCACAGTTGTTTTAGTTGCGTCTCAAAATGTAAGCGGAATTATTGTTGATAAATTCGGGTTTAGCTCAGGGTCAAAAAGAAAAATAACACCAAAGAGAGCACTTGCTGTCGTTATTGGAATAGTTGCAGTTTTGCTATCAGTCTCAGAATTTGAAGGAAAAATTCTCTGGTTACCAATTTTTGCGGTTGTCATTGCTGGTTTAGCTGTAACGATTCAGTTTGCTTTAAACGGTCGTGTTACAAAAGCGAGCAACTCACAAGTTTCTGCTTTTATTAATTTTCCTATGTCAATGTTTGCAGTATTAATTACATTAATAGTGATGAACTTATTTGGTAAAAATTGGAATTCATGGCCTGATCAGTGGTGGCTTTATTCAGCAGGCTTTCTGGGAGCTGTGGTGGTATTTCTTGCAGCAGCGACAATTAGAACTCTAGGTGTATTGCTTTTTGGATTAGCAAGTGTTGCTGGTCAATTGATAACTTCAATTGCACTAGACGTCATATTGCCAAATGCGAACATAAATGTGGGCTGGGCTCTCATAAGTGGTGCAGGTCTCATGCTCTTGGCTGTCTACTTAGCAAGTGATTTAAGGTAATCTTTCATTTATGAGCGCAACAACTCCTCAACCAAATTCTGAGAGTAGATCTTTACGCGCAGTTTCAATAAATGATAATCCAAGTAAATCTGGTCGTTGGCAAAAACTAATTAGAAGACAATGGCCAACACTTGTTCCATTACTGGTAACGGTTGTGGGAATTGTTTTGGCCACTCAATTAAATTTTCGTGTTGGTGCTTTAGTTTTTTCAGTAGGTGTTGTTGTAGCAGCTGTGTTACGTGCGTCACTTCCAAGATTCACTCTTGGCTGGCTATACGTGAGAACCAAATGGGTAGATGTTTTGATTTTGGTTAGTTTCGCAGTTTTTCTTTTAACTCTTTCAATAGTTGTGCCCTCATAAACCCTCTTCAAAGTTATTGACTAGAATTTCAATTGCACTTCTTACGAATACACCCTTTAATTTGAGAGGATCTGGTATCTAGGTGAGCAGATCAGGAAAAGTCGCAGTTATCGGAGCAGGATTTTATGGCTCCACCACAGCAATGCGCCTAGCAGAATATGACATTTTCGAAACCGTTGTTTTAACAGATGTCTTGGAAGGCAAAGCTGAAGGTTTAGCTTTGGATATGAATCAATCAAGACCAATTCAAAATTTTGAAACAAAGATCATTGGCCAAACAACAGGACTTGATGGATCAGGTTACGAAGCTATTAAAGGCTGCAACATTGTTGTCATCACCGCTGGTTTACCAAGAAAACCGGGTATGAGCCGCATGGATTTAATTGAAACTAATGCGAAAATTGTTCGCCAAGTGTCAGAAAATATTGCAAAACATGCTCCAGACTCAATAGTGATAGTTGTTTCTAATCCATTAGATGAAATGACAGCTCTTGCACAGTTAGCAACAGGTTTTCCAAAAAATAGAGTAATGGGACAAGCAGGAATGCTAGATACTGCAAGATTTACTAATTTTGTTGCCGAAAAAACAGGTTCTAATGTAAGTGATGTAAAAACATTAACACTTGGTTCACATGGCGAAACTATGGTTCCAGTTCCAAGTCAATCTAGCGTTAAAGGAAAAGCCTTAAGCGAAGTTTTATCTAAAGAAGAGATTGACAATTTAGTTGATAGAACTCGTAACGGAGGAGCAGAAGTTGTGGCTCTACTAAAAACAGGTTCTGCTTACTATGCACCTTCTGCAGCTGCTGCAGAAATGGCAAAAGCAGTTGCTACAAATTCTGGACGCATCATGCCAGTGTGTGCTTGGGTAGATGGCGAATTTGGAATTAGCGGTGTTTATTTAGGAGTAGAAGCAGAAATTGGTGCCAAGGGAATAAATAAAGTTATTGAAACAAAATTAACCCCTGAAGAAACCACTGCACTTAAAACTGCTGCAGAAGCTGTTAGAGCAAAACAAGCTGACGTTAAAGATCTGTAAAGAAAAAGGAAAAAATGGCAAAAATTAAGGTAGCAAATCCAGTAGTAGAACTTGATGGCGATGAAATGACTCGCATCATTTGGCAATTCATTAAAGATGAATTAATTTTGCCATACCTTGATGTCAATCTTGAATATTATGATCTAAGCATTGAAAATCGTGACAAAACAGATGATCAAGTAACTATTGATTCTGCTAACGCCATTAAAAAACATGGTGTGGGCGTTAAATGTGCCACTATCACTCCAGATGAAGCACGAGTTAAAGAATTTGGTTTAAAAAAGATGTGGAAATCTCCTAATGGAACAATCAGAAATATTCTAGGTGGAGTAATTTTTCGTGAACCAATCATTATTAGTAACATTCCCCGTTTAGTTCCATCTTGGACAAAGCCAATTGTTATTGGTCGTCATGCTCATGGAGATCAATACAAGGCCACAGATTTTGTTGTTCCAGGTCCTGGAAAAGTAACAATGACTTATCAACCAGCAGATGGCTCAAGCCCAATGGAATTTCAAGTAGCTGACTTTTCAGGCTCAGGTGTTGCTATGGGAATGTATAACTTTGATGAAAGCATCAAAGATTTTGCTCGTGCTTCACTAAATTATGGTCTGATTAGAAATTATCCAGTTTATCTTTCAACTAAGAACACAATTCTTAAAGCATACGATGGTCGCTTCAAAGATATTTTCCAAGAAATATTTGAAAAAGAATTTAAAACCCAATTTGATAAAGCTGGTTTAACTTATGAACATCGCTTAATTGATGACATGGTTGCAACTGCTTTGAAGTGGGAAGGCGGTTATGTTTGGGCCTGTAAGAATTATGACGGGGACGTACAAAGTGACACCGTTGCCCAAGGTTTTGGTTCTCTTGGTTTGATGACAAGTGTGTTAATGACACCAGATGGTAAAACTGTTGAATCTGAAGCAGCACATGGAACTGTGACCCGTCATTATCGTAAACATCAAAAAGGTGAACCAACTTCAACAAATCCAATTGCATCAATTTTTGCTTGGACTGGTGGATTAGTTCACAGAGGTAAACTTGACAACAATAATGAACTAATCAGTTTTGCAAGAACTCTAGAAGGAGCTTGCATTAAAACTGTTGAATCAGGTTTGATGACTAAAGACTTAGCCCGTTTGATTAGCAAAGATCACCCATGGGCAACAACAGAGGATTATTTGGCAGGCATTAAGCGTCAACTGGATGCAAGCCTTTAATCTGTCGAAGACGATTGAGTAGCATCTTTAACATATGAGTACTTGGGTAAGTGCCCTTATTGTTCTGTTTTTCATCCTTGTTGGTGGTTTTTTTGCCGCGGCAGAAATTGCGCTAGTTTCACTTCGTGAAGCACAAGTTAAGAGAATCGCTGAAACAAAAGGTAGAAGAGGAAAACTTCTAAAAGAACTTCACGATCATCCCAATAGATTTTTAGCTTCTGTGCAAGTGGGAGTAACAGTTGCAGGTTTTATTGGTGCAGGTTTTGGTGCTTCAAGTTTAACCCCAGTACTTTCACCAGTTTTAGATCTAATCTTTCCAAAATCTGTTGTGTCAGTTATCGCCTTTATTTTGATAACACTATTTATTGCTTACTTCTCCCTTGTTCTAGGAGAATTGGTTCCTAAAAGATTAGCTCTGCAAAATTCTGAAAGTTGGGCACTTGTTGCTGCTTACCCAATTGATATTTTAGCTCGAATTTCCAGACCCTTTATTTGGTTATTAAGTCATTCCACAAATTTGATTGTGAGATTACTTGGGGGAGACCCAAGTGCAAGCCGCCAAGAATTAAGTGGTGAAGACTTAAGAGATTTAGTAGCAGGACATGAAGAATTAAGTGAAAACGAGAGAGCTTTAATTGACGATGTCTTTGAAGCAGATGATCGTGAAATAAAAGAAGTAATGACACCTAGAACCGAAGTTGAATTTCTGGATGCTGAATCTACAATTCCTGATGCTGCATTGGTTGTTGAAAAACTTCCTCATACCAAATATCCAGTTATCAATAAAACAGCCGATGAAGTTGTGGGATTTGTGCACGTTAGACAATTACTTTCTCTTGAAGCACGAAAGTCAAGCAAGCAATTAAGAGATATTGCTATTGCTGTTGAGTCAATACCTGGAACAACTTCGGTTTTAAGTGCCCTTGCGCAAATGAGAAAAGGAAATCAACATCTTTTGATCGTTGCCGATGAATATGGCGGAACTGCTGGAATCGTGACTTTGGATGATTTAGTTGAAGAACTTATTGGCGATATTCGACATGAAGATGACGAACCAGAAAGTGAAGTAAGTGAACTTGATTTTCATGGGGAAGTTGAAGTCGATGGATTAATGAATCTTGATGATTTTGCTGATTCAACTCATATTCATCTTCCTGAAGGCCCATATGAAACAGTCGCAGGTTTTGTAATTGCCAAACTTGGCAGTCTTCCAGCTGTAGGTAAAAGTGTTATCGCTGAACAATGCGTCTTTGAAATCTTGAGTATGGATGTGCGACGAATTTCACGAGTCAGAGTAAGTCGAATTGAGCCCGGAACTAGCAATCATGGTGGACAATAAGACTCATGGCAAAGCCAAGTGTCTTATCTGGAATTCAGCCCACCGCTGATTCCTTTCATATTGGAAATTACTTCGGAGCCCTTCGTCAATGGGTAAAGATGCAAGAAACACATGAATGTTTTTACTCCGTTGTAGATTTACACGCAATCACCTCTGAATTTGATCCAAAGATTTTAAAAAAGAGAACACTCACATCTTTTGCTCAACTCTTAGCTGTGGGAATTGATACTAAAAAAAGTACAGTTTTTGTGCAAAGCCAAGTTCCACAACATGCTCAACTTGCATGGGTCTTAAGTTGTTTCACTGGTTTTGGTGAAGCAGGCAGAATGACCCAGTTTAAAGACAAAGCACAAAAAGGTGGTCAAGAAAGATCTTCGGTTGGATTGTTTACATATCCAATTTTGCAAGCAGCAGATATTTTGCTTTACCAAGCGCAAAGTGTTCCAATTGGTGAAGATCAAAGACAACATTTGGAATTAACTAGAGATCTTGCGGTTAGATTTAATAATCAGTTTGGACAAACTTTTGTAGTTCCAGAAGCTTTTATCGTTAAAGAATCAGCCAAGATTTTAGATCTACAAGACCCAAGCTCCAAGATGAGTAAATCATCACCGCAAGGATGTATTTTTATCATGGATGAACCAGATGTGGTGATGAAGAAATTCAAAACAGCTATAACCGATAGTGGTAAAGAAATAAAATACGATCCAACAAATAAGCCTGGTGTATCAAATCTATTAAGTATTATTAAGGCAGTAACAAATGAAGAAATGTCTGCCATTGAAGCTCAGTTTGCTTCTAAAGGATATGGAGATTTAAAGACATTCACCGGTGAAGTAGTAGTTGAAAATATTGTTAAGCCATTTAGGGAAAAGACCTTAGCTTTGTTGGCAGATGAAAAACAACTTAATTCACTAATGTCTGAGGGTGCTCAAAAAGCCGAAAAAGTGGCTGCAGCAACATTGAAGAGTGTTTATGAAAAAGTTGGTTTTTAAGCTTTAATTACTTGCGGCGGGTAATTGTTTTACCCAACCAAATCAATGGATCATATTTAGTATCAACAACGCGCTCTTTCATAGGAATAATCGCATTATCTGTGATCTTGATGTGTTCTGGGCACACTTCTGTACAACATTTTGTGATGTTACACATTCCCAAACCATGAGATTCTTGTGCTTCTCTTTTTCTGTCTAATTCATCCAGTGGATGCATATCTAATTCTGCTAGGCGAATAAAGAATCTAGGTCCAGCAAAACTTTCTTTGTTTTCTTCATGGTCTCTAATTACGTGGCAAACATCTTGACACAAGAAGCATTCAATACATTTTCTAAATTCTTGGCTTCTTTCAACGTCAATTTGTTGCATTCTGTATTCACCTGGTTTGAGGTTCTCAGGACCTTTGAAAGCTGGTACTTCTCTTGCTTTGATGTAGTTAAAGGAAACATCAGTTACTAAGTCTTTAATTACAGGAAAAGATCTTAAAGGAGTAACTGTTACCTGATCTTCTTCGTTGAAGGTATTCATTCTTGTCATACACATCAAGCTTGGTTTGCCGTTAATTTCAGCACTACAAGATCCACATTTTCCAGCTTTGCAATTCCAACGCACAGCTAAGTCTGGACTTTCAGTTGCTTGTAAGCGATGAATTACATCAAGCAGCACTTCGCCTTCACTTACTTCGACGTTGTAATTAACTAATTCGCCTTTTTCTTTGTTGCCACGCCAAACTCGTAATTTTGCTAGATAGCCCATCGTTATGCTCCCATTCCCAGTTGCACTAATTCTTCTGGTAATAAGTATTTACTTAATTCATCTTGTTCAAACAGGTTTGCAAGTTCTTTTGGCATAGGTGGAATTGACTCAATCTTGGTATCAATTTTGCTTCCACTCCATGAGGTGATGACGTGTTTTGGTCTCCAGTTTTTGTCCATGGCTGGAAAATCATTTCTAGTATGTCCACCGCGAGATTCTTCTCTTACCAAAGCACTTTTAGCGATTGATTCGCTAACTAACAACATGTTTTCTAAATCAAGGGCCAAATGCCATCCTGGATTAAATTGTCTTTCGCCTTTAACAGTTACGTTCTGGGCACGTTTCTTTAAGTCTTCTAGTTTTGCTATTGCTTCAATCATTTCTTTACCATCACGAATAATTCCCACAAGATCATTCATCACTTGCTGAAGCTCTTGGTGGACAGCATAAGGATTTTCATCACTTGTGCCATTAAATGGGGCAATTGCTTTACTTAAAGCGTTTTCTATAACTTGTTCAGAAACCTTTGGCTTATTTGATAGGGATTTAACATAAGCACTTGCACCTACACCTGCACGACGACCAAAAACTAATAAATCAGATAGTGAATTTCCACCCAATCTATTTGAACCATGCATTCCACCGGCAACTTCTCCGGCAGCAAACAAACCAGTTACACCTGTTGCAGCACCTGTGTCGGGATCAACTTGGATTCCACCCATTACGTAGTGACATGTCGGTCCAACTTCCATAGGTTGCTTAGTGATGTCAACATCTGCCAATTCTTTAAATTGATGCCACATTGAAGGCAATCTCTTTTTAATTACTTCTGGTTTTAAACGTGTTGAAACATCTAAGAAAACGCCACCGTGAGGTGAGCCTCGTCCTGCTTTTACTTCAGCATTAATTGCACGAGCTACTTCATCTCTTGGTAATAGCTCTGGTGGTCTTCTATTTGAATCAGGGTTTTCATACCAACCATCTGCTTCAGTTTCTGTTTCTGCATATTTGTCTTTGAATACTGCAGGAATGTAATTAAACATAAATCTTTTACCTTCAGAGTTCTTCAAAACTCCACCATCACCACGTACTGATTCTGTTACTAAAATTCCTTTAACACTTGGTGGCCAAACCATGCCAGTTGGATGAAATTGCACAAATTCCATGTGCATCAAATTTCCACCAGCTTTTAAAGCTAATGCGTGACCATCACCAGTGCCTTCCCATGAATTGGAAGTTACTTTGAATGATTTACCAATTCCACCAGTTGCTAACACAACTGCTGGTGCTTGAAACAAAACAAATTTTCCATTTTCGCGCCAGTATCCCAAAACTCCTGAAACCTTGTCATCGGTTTTGAGAATTTCAGTAACTGTTAATTCTGCAAAAACTTTGATTCTTGATTCGTAATCGCCAGATTCTTTGAAGTCTTCTTGTTGAAGTGAAACTATTTTTTGTTGCAAAGTTCTGATTAATTCCAAACCGGTGCGATCACCCACGTGAGCTAGTCGTGGATATTCATGTCCACCAAAGTTTCTTTGGCTGATTTTTCCATCTGGTGTTCTATCAAAAAGGGCACCGTAAGTTTCTAATTCCCACACACGATCTGGTGATTCCTTGGCGTGTAGTTCAGCCATTCTCCAATGATTTTGAAATTTTCCACCACGCATGGTGTCACGAAAGTGCACCTGCCAGTTGTCGTTTGAGTTCACATTTCCCATGGATGCAGCAATGCCACCTTCGGCCATTACGGTGTGAGCTTTTCCAAAAAGTGATTTACAAATAATTGCTGTCCTTAATCCACTGGCACGAGATTCAATGGCAGCACGAAGCCCTGCTCCACCTGCTCCAACAATCACAACATCAAAGTCGTGACGTTCAATTTCGGTCATTATTCCCCTTTAGAAGAAATAGAAATTAGTGATTGCTCCACTTGCCACTTGTCTTACGTAAAGATCACATAGGGCTACACCAATCAAAGAAATCCACGCATACTTTGGATGATCAGCGTTTAATCTAGAAACTATTGTCCAGGTCTTGTATCTAATTGGATTCTTGCTGAAATGCTTTAATTTACCACCTAAAATATGTCGACATGAATGACAAGACAAAGAATAAAGCCAAAGGAAAGTGGCATTTGCTAAAAGAACTAATGTGCCCACACTCATGTGGCCCCATTGCCCTTCAGTGTTTTTAAACGAAATTATTGCGTCATAAGTTAGTAAGACGTTAAAAGCTAATCCAGCAATAAAAAAGTAGCGGTGTGAGTTTTGTAAAATTAGCGGTGATTTTGTTTCCCCAGAATAGGATTTGTGAGGTTCAGCAACCGCACAACTTGGTGGTGATAACCAAAATGAACGGTAATAAGTTTTTCGGTAGTAATAACAAGTCAATCTAAAACCTAATGGGAAAGCCAATATAAGTAGTGCAGGAGATAGCACCCACCAAGTTCCAATTGGTTGTCCAATATGTGAAGCACCTTCAATACAACTAGCGGCAAGACATGGTGAATAAAAAGGTGAAATTAAAGGTTCAACAAAATAATATTTATTTTCAAAAGCTCTAATTGTTGAGTAAATAATGAATGAAACTAAAACGAAAACAGAAATTGCTGGTTGTATCCACCACTTGTCTACTCTTAAATGGCGTAAACCAATTTTGGCTCGGGTTGAAGATTCAACTCCGCGATCTAGCGAGCTAATTGCCATATGGCTGAGTTTAGTGTGAAAGCCCCTAGGCCTGCATAGTCAAAAGTTGTTCATTTGGATGTGAAATGTCACACAAGAAAAGCCAAGCTTACGAAGAACTAGAGTCCCTAATTTCTAATAAAACTGCACCGTTTGCAACAGATGCACCAACTTCAACAGAAAGTTCACTTACAACCCCACCTTTATGAGCGTTTATGGGTTGTTCCATTTTCATGGCCTCAATAACAAACAAAAGTTCACCTTCCGAAACACTTTGCCCATTTTTTACAGCAATCTTTACAACCGTGCCTTGCATTGGACTTTGAACAGCATCGGAGTCAAGGGCTCCCAAGGTTGTTCGTTGGTGTCTGGCAACTGGTGGTTTCTTTTGTTTAACTCCACCAGAAGTTAAACCATTTGGCATGGTTATTTCAATGCGCTTTCCATTTATTTCAAGAACAAGTGAAGATCTTTCATCAGTTGTTGTTGGTAAAGATGAATCTTTGTATTGCGGAATCTGATTATTAAATTCATTTTCTATCCAACTTGTGTAAATGCTAAATTTTTGTAGCGAATCATCGGGAGCAAATGCTGGATCATCTAATACAGCGCGATGAAATGGAAGAGCTGTGGCAATTCCTTCAACTTCAAATTCACTCAAAGCTCTTTTTGCTCTTTCGATTGCTTCTTTTCTAGTTGAGCCGGTAACAATTAATTTGGCAAGTAAAGAATCAAAGTTTCCACCAATTACATCGCCCTTTTTAAAACCTGCGTCAACTCTTACTCCAGTGCCACTTGGTTCTTTCCAAACTTTAAGTTGACCAGGGGCAGGTAAGAAATTTCTTCCTGGATCTTCTCCATTGATTCGAAATTCAATACTGTGACCATTAATTATTGGATCGTGATAGCCAAGTTTTTCTCCACTTGCAATTCTTATTTGTTCACGAACTAAATCAATTCCAGTAACTTCTTCACTAACTGGATGTTCAACTTGTAATCTTGTGTTTACTTCTAGAAATGAAATTGTTCCATCTTGTCCGATTAAGAATTCACAAGTTCCAGCACCTTCATAAGATGCTTCTTTAAGAATTGCTTTCGAGGAATCATAAAGTTGTCGTCTTTGATCATCTGTTAAGAATGGGGCAGGAGCTTCTTCTACTAGTTTTTGGTGTCTTCTTTGCAACGAGCAATCTCTAGTTGAAACCACAACAACGTTGCCAAATTTATCTGCTAAACATTGAGTTTCCACATGTCGTGGTCGATCTAAATATCTTTCAACAAAACATTCACCACGACCAAAAGCTGCGGTTGCTTCTCTTACTGCTGATTCATAAAGTTCAACTATTTCTTCTTGATTACGAGCAACTTTTAATCCACGACCACCACCACCAAAAGCTGCTTTAATCGCAATTGGTAAACCATGTTTTGTGGCAAATTCGACAACTTCTTGAGCATTATTTACAGGATCTTTGGTGCCAGGAACTAGTGGAGCACCAACTTTGGCAGCAATATGTCGTGCTTGAACTTTGTCACCTAAAGACTTAATTGCAGCAGGTGGTGGGCCAATCCAAACTAATCCTGCCTCAATAACACTTTGTGCAAATTCAGCATTTTCAGAAAGAAAACCATAACCAGGATGAATTGCATCAGCTCCAGATCTTTTTGCAATTTCAAGAATCTTAGGAATTGAAAGATAAGTTTCAGAAGCAAGGCTTCCATTTAATGAATAGGCTTCATCAGCATGTAATACGTGTAGCGCATCTCTATCCGATTCAGCATAAATTGCCACACTTGAAATTCCTGCATCTTTACAAGCTCTAGCAACGCGAACTGCAATTTCACCACGGTTTGCAATAAGTATTTTTGTAATTGAAATGTTTTGTGAGCCAGATTTAGCCATGATTTGTTACTTTATGCCATTTCCCATAGAGAAGTCCAAGAGAGTCCAAGTTCACGAACAATTTCTCGAAGCGTGGGAAGTGATAACCCAACTACGTTGCTGTGATCGCCCTCAACTTGTGTAACAAAAGCTGCGCCTAAAGAATCCAACGTGAAAGCCCCAGCAACTTGTAAAGGTTCACCTGAGGCAACATATGCAACTATTTCATCGTCATCAACGTTAGCAAATTGAACTTTTGTTGAAACTACTCTTGAAATTGTTTGCTTATTATCTAAACGAATAACTGTATGCCCAGTATGTAAAATTCCAGATTTTCCACGCATTTGTTTCCAGCGCTCAATAGCATTATTAGCATTCAAAGGTTTGCCAAAACTTTTGGATTCAAATTCAAGCATGGAATCTGCAGCAATTAAAACACCTTTATCTAATGAAAGATTATTCTCAAGAACATAATTTGCTTTAGCAATTGAAAGTTTTTCAACAATTACTTCAGTTGATTGACTTTTGTGTTCCTCTTCGATTTGTCTTTCATTTATTTCTGAAGGAATAACAATTGGATTAATTTTTTGGCTTCGAAGAAGCATCAATCTGGCAGGGGAGGCAGACGCCAGGATTACCGGAAAACTCATGCTCCAGGAAGGTAGGAGTATTGCCAACCGCTGGTTAGGTGTGGAGTATTTCTAAATCTAAATTGAGGACTATTCCAGTTACTTATTCTCTTTTTCTGTTTGCCTAATTCTTCAGATGAATTCTTTGCAACCTGTAGTGCAACATGAATGGCAGCTATTTCTTCTGAACTGGGATTGCCTCGAAGAACTGTAAATTCAAGTGGTTTGGTCATAGTGGAATATTTCCGTGTTTCTTAGGAGGCATTGATTCACGTTTAGTAATTAGTTGGCGAAGTCCTCTAATGATTCTGATTCTGGTTTCACTTGGAGCAATCACTGCATCAATCCAGCCACGTTCTGCTGCCACATAAGGATTATCAAATGCTTCTTCGTACTCACTGATTTTGTCGGCACGCTCAGCTACAGGATCTTTTGCGCCAGTAATTTCTTTTCTAAACAAAATATTTACCGCACCTTGGGCACCCATCACAGCAACTTGAGCAGTTGGCCAAGCCAGATTTAAGTCAGCACCTAAATGTTTTGATCCCATAACAATATATGCACCGCCATAAGCTTTTCTGGTAATTACGGTGATTAATGGAACTGTTGCTTCGGCGTAAGCATAAATTAACTTGGCACCTCGTCTAATAATTCCGCCATATTCTTGATCAACACCAGGTAAAAATCCTGGAACATCAACAAAGGTAATGATTGGAATATTGAAAGCATCGCAGGTTCTTACAAAGCGCGCAGCTTTTTCTGAAGCTTCAATGTCTAAAGTTCCAGCAAATTGCATTGGTTGATTTGCCACAATGCCAACACTTTGTCCTTCAATGCGACCAAATCCAACCATGATGTTTGGAGCCCAACCACCATGAATTTCAAAAAATTCATCATCATCTAAAACATGTTTAACTAAAACGTGCATGTCATAAGGTTGATTTGGTGAGTCGGGAACTAATGAATCCATTTCTAAATCATGTTGGTTAACTTGCAGATCTACTTTTGATTCAAAATGTTGAGAAGGTTCAGCGTTATTTGAAGGCAAGAAACTTAAAAGTGTTCTGACATAATCCAAAGCATCATCTTCATCGTTTGCCATGTAATGAGCAACGCCAGATTTTGTGGCGTGTGCTCTTGCTCCACCTAAGTCTTCAAAGGAAACTTCTTCACCAGTTACAGTTTTAATAACATCTGGGCCAGTAATAAACATGTGTGATGTTTTATCAACCATTACAACAAAATCAGTTAGGGCCGGAGAATAAACAGCTCCACCAGCGCAAGGTCCCATGATTATTGAAATTTGGGGAATAACACCTGATGCTCTGGTATTTCTTAAAAATATTTCTCCATACATTGCAAGGGATGCAACACCTTCTTGAATTCTTGCTCCACCTGAATCGTTAATACCAACAATTGGTGCACCAGATTTAATTGCTAAATCCATTAACTTAACAATTTTTCCACCCATTGCTTCACCTAAAGAACCACCCATAGCGGTGAAATCTTGGGAGTAAACATAAACAGGTCGACCATCAATAGTCCCGTATCCAGTAATTACACCGTCTCCTGCTGGACGATTTTTATCCATACCGAAGTTATTTTTTTGATGCCTTACTAATTCATCTATTTCTTGAAATGATTCAGGATCAAGTAGCGAAGCTAATCTTTCACGAGCACTTTGCTTGCCTTTGGCATGCTGCTTTGTAATGGATTCATTGGCTTGGTCAACGTGTATTTCTTTTTTAATTTGCGCTAAGTGAGCCAATTTTGACGCGGTGGTACGAGGATTTGCACCGTCACTCGACTTTTTACCCACGTGGTCCTCTCTAAGAAAAAGGCTCTTGTCGTACGGTAACAGTGTGACGGGATTTTTGAAGAATCGAGCACCTCTTGATGCTCAAATTTTGGAGCGCGAACTGCGCCTTCGACAGTGTTTATGGCAAAACGCCATTTCAAAAGATGAAGTCACTTCAACTAACGATATTGCCAAAGAATTAGTAAATAACCAAACAGTAGAAGGAACATTTGTTGTAGCTAATTTTCAATCCAAGGGAAGAGGTAGACAAGATAGAACTTGGGAAGCTCCAAAGAATTCTTCAATTTTTATCTCAATTATTTTAAAACCAAATAATCAAAATGAAATTGGTTGGATTCCTTTACTAATTGGACTGAGTCTATTTAAGTCGCTTGAGTCAGAAACAAGGAAAAACATTAAAATAAAGTGGCCTAACGATCTTGTGCTAGTTGAATCAGACGAAGTATTCAAGTTTGCTGGAATCTTGTTAGAAAAACACAAAGATTATGTAATTGCTGGAGTTGGTATAAATTTTGATCAGGAGTTAAATGAATTGCCAATTAAAAACGCTACTTCGCTTAGAGCATTTTTGCAAAATGATTTATCTAAAGAATCAATAATTGCTCAGTTCATCAGCGAGTTAGGCGCAAGATGGGTTGAGGAAAATAATGCTCAATCAAGTCCAACTCCTTCACTTGTCAGAGAGTACAAAACCAATTGCTTAACAATTGGGAGCCAAATCATTGCTCAACTACCTGGGGGAGAAAGTTTCAAAGCAGAAGCTATAGATATATCGAAAACGGGTGAACTAATTGTTGAAACAACAGATGGTTTAAGAAATTTAAGTTCTGCCGATATCCATTTAGTTAGTTAAGATTTGAACTATGACCAATAAATCACATTTTCCGATTGTGGGAATAATTGGTGGCAGTCAAATTGCGCGAATGTTGATAGAGGCGGCAACTCGACTAAACATAGAAATAAAAATACTTTGTAAAGATTCGCAAGAAAGTGCTGCACTAATTGCAAATAGCGTAAGTATTGGTGATACAAATAATTACTCTGAATTAACTAAGTTCGCCCTTGATACTGAAGTAATTACTTTTGATGCGTATCAGTTTTCACTTGAAAACTTAAAGAAACTCGAAGAGCAAGGTCAATTATTTAGACCAAGTCTTTCAACTGTTGAAAATTTACAAGATACAAACTTTATTCGACAATCTTTATTGGATGCCGGACTTGTCGTAAAAGATGATGAAGTGAAATCTGCAAGAGAGTTGAGTTTACAAGTTGCGCGCTCTCCTCATGGACAAAGTGTGGTTTACCCGGTTTCTCAGACTAAGAGAATTGATGATGTTTTGGATGAAGTGATAACTCCTGCACCTAATTTGTCTGATAACAAGGCAAGTGAATTGCAGTCAATTGCATTACGAGTTTCGGAACTTTTCAAAATTATTGGTATCTTTTCCGTTGAATTCATAGACACTGGAAATAACGAATTCTTTATAAGTCAAATCAAATTAGGTCCCACTAATTCAGGTCATTGGACAATTGATGGTGCTACTACTTCACAATTTGAAAACCATTTACGTGCAATTCTTGATTTACCCTTAGGAAGTCCTAATTTAGTTGCGCCCTTTACTGTGATGGTTAATGTTTTGGGTGGTCAGTATTTAGATATGTATAAACCATTTTTGCACTGTATGGCTCACGATCCAGAATTAAGAATTCATCTTTACGGCAAGGAAGTTAAAGAAGGAAGAAAAGTTGGACACGTAAATATAAGTGGTGATGATGTGTCAGATCTTTTAGAAAGAGCTCATCATGCTGCTGATTATCTAACAGGCAGAATTACTGAGTAATTATTTAGTTTCGAATGAAGGAATTTTCGTTCCTTCTTGTAGTGCAAGAAATACTTCTTTTGCATCTTCGGTAATAACTCTTGTTGAGCCTAAATTGCCAATGTTTCCACCAGATTTATTAGGCAAGGTGGCCGCATCTATTCCACCACTTCTTAATGCAAAAACCAGAGGTACTAAATCAAAAGGTCCCACACCTTTACTTACGGTGACAGCATTTGCTATCGCAGAAACTGTTTGAGGTGCCCTTAATGGATTAAGAAGTGTAAATGGGGAAAGAGATTTTTTCACAATTTGAGTCACTACTTCTTGTTGTCTTTCGGTTCTTCCAATATCACCTTTAGGATCGGCATAACGCATTCGTGAATATGCCAAAGCAGTTAAGCCATCAACTTTCTGACATCCTTCTTTTATTTCCAATCCAGATTTTTTATCTGAGAAATCTTGAGTCGGGCAAACTCTGATGCCATTAAAACTATTGACCACATTTACTAACCCGGCAAAGCCAATTTCTGCATAATTATCCATCTGCACACCAACTAAATTTTCTACGGTATTTACTGAAAGACTTGGTCCACCAAAGGCATAAGCTGCGTTGATTTTGTTTTTCTTTTTACCTGTTTCGCCATAAGCCGGGATTGTTACTACTAAATCTCTTGGAATGCTAGTTAGTTGTAGAGGTGTACCAATTCGAGGAACACTCATAATCAAAATTGTGTCACTTCGTTGACCTTCAAATTTACCTAAAGGTGCACCTTCTAATACTGGATCATCAATATCTTCACGAGAATCACTTCCTACAAGTAACCAAGTTTTTCCTGGGGATTTAGGAATTTCAGATTCAGCTCGATCAATCTCTATTTTATTTAATTGCACTAGTGCAATAAGTAATAGAAAAGCAAACCAGTACGCAAATGCGCCAAGAAAGACCCAAGTGATCTGTCTTTTGTTTAGACTCTTTGGTTTTCGGCTACCCCGAGTAGATTTTGATGCAGGTGACTTTGAGTCTCTGAACCATTCGTTAGGCAAACCATTTTTCTTATCCACGCAGACAATCGTATGATTTATTCAAGGATTTTTCTCATTATTCGACTAGCGTTGCTACTAAAGAATGCAAAAAGTGGGTGAATCAATGTCAGAACCAGCAGTTTCTGTGATTATCCCTGTTTTGAATGAAGAAAGATTCTTAAAGCAATCTGTGCAGGCAGTTCTAAACCAAAATTATTCGGGTGAGCTTGAAGTTATTTTGGCGCTAGGCCCATCAAAAGATCAGACAAATAAAATTGCGCAAGAATTAGCACAAGATAAAAGAATAAAGCTAGTAGAAAACCCAAGTGGTAAAACAGCTTCAGCATTAAACAATGCAATTAAGAAATCAAATTTTGAAATTATAGTTCGACTAGACGGACATGCAATTGTTGATAATGAATACATAAAAAATGCAGTTAAGACTTTGCTAGACACAGGTGCAGACAATGTTGGTGGTTTAATGTCTGCTCAAGGTACAAATTTTTTTGAAAAAAGTGTTGCAGCTGCCATGACATCAAAATTTGGTGTAGGTAATGCTCCTTTTCATGTTGGTGGCAAATCTGGGGAAGTAGACACTGTTTACTTAGGAACATTTAGGAAATCTGCTTTGCAAAGAGTTGGATATTTTGATGAATCATTTATAAGGGCTCAAGATTGGGAAATGAATTATCGAATCAGAAAAACTGGTGGAAAAATTTGGTTCAACCCAGATCTTGTCGTGACCTATAGACCAAGAAAAAATCTTAGAGAATTAGCGAAACAATACTTTGAGTATGGTCAATGGAGAAAACAAGTTACAAAAACTTATCCAGAGACTGTTTCCTTAAGATATTTAGCGCCTCCAATCACTGTTTGTGGATTGTTTGCAGGATTCTTATTAGTTTTGATTTCTCAAATTTCAAATATTCAATGGCTTCAAATTGGATGGTTAGCACCAGGAGTTTATTTGGCCGTTATCTTGTTGGCATTTGTGACTATTAAATCCAAACTTAGTCTGATGAGTCGTCTATATTTACTGCTTGTTCTTCCAACTATGCATTTGTCATGGGGCGTTGGTTTCTTAAAAGGAAGCAAACGCCTGTAACCTTGTACTCAACGCGATCACATCGGATAAGCGTGGAGGAGAACGAACCCTTTGGGTAAGTTTGGCGCCTTTCGAATTTTGGTTTATCGAGATTTACAAATTAGATATGCCGGAACCTGGCTAGGTTATTTATGGACGTTACTTGATCCTTTAGCGATGTCAGCAATTTATTGGTTTGTTTTCTCATACATCGTTGGAGCAAAATCACTTGGTGAACAACCATACATTTTATTTTTATTAACCGGAATCCTTTCTTGGACTTGGTTTAATGGTGCGGTAACTGATTCAGCTAGATCTCTTGTCGTGGAAAGTAAAATGGTTCGTTCAATTGCCATACCAAGATATTTGTGGGTAATAAAAAGTATTGGCGCTAAAGGAACCGAGTTTTTGTTTGCACTTCCAATTTTGATCCTTATAACAATAATCTTTCAGGCCAAAATTTCTGCCGCGTTACTTTTCATTCCATTAGCTTTTGTAGTTCAGTTCTTATTACTTTCAGGGATTGGATTAATTTTAGCCCCACTCACAGTCCTAGCCAGAGATACCACAAATATTTTAAGAATACTTTTGCGAATGATGTTTTATTTAACTCCAATTATTTATGGTTTGTCAGATATTCCTGAAAACTTGCGAACAATTGCTTATTTAAATCCAATGACTGGAATTATTTCTATGTATCGAGCCGGATTCTGGAACGATCCAAATCTGATCACACCAGTATTTTTCTCAATTGTTATATCTTTAGCGGTCTTTATAGTTGGAGTTTTCTTCTTCAAAAAAGTTGAGCGCTCAGTTTTGAAGGAAGTATAAAATGACTGTAGCAATTAGTGTAAAAGATATTGGCGTGAGTTTTAGACGCAATAGAAAGAGAAATTTTTCGATTAGAGAAATGCTTTTACAACAAAAGAACACATCTCCTAAAGGAGATTTTTGGGCATTAAGAAATATTAACTTTGAAATTAATGCTGGTGAAGCTGTTGGATTGATGGGAGCAAATGGTCAAGGTAAAAGTACTCTTCTTCGACTTATTGCTGGTGTTTTATTACCCGATGAAGGTTCGGTAACAGTTAATGGCGGAGTAGCACCTTTAATTGAATTAACCGGTGGTTTAAAAAGTGATTTAACTGCGCGTGACAACATTGCTTTAGTTGCAGGTCTTCACGGATTGAGTCGAAGTGAAGTTAGAAAAAGATTCGACAACATTGTGGAATTTGCTGAAATTGGAGATTTTCTTGACACTCCTGTAAGACATTTTTCAAGTGGTATGAAAATTCGCCTTGGATTTTCCATTGTGACATCAATTGATGAACCCATAATTTTGGTTGACGAAGCATTAGCTGTGGGAGATGCCGCATTCAAGGAAAAATGTTACATAAGAATGAAAGATTTGCTTAACCAAGGAAAAACACTTTTTCTTGTTTCTCATAAAGAAAAAGATCTTAAAGAGTTTTGTACTAGAGGTCTTTATTTAAAGAATGGAACATTGGCAGTTGATGGAACCTTGAGTCAGGCCTTGAGTGCCTATCACAATGATTCAGGAGTATTTGATGACTAATTATTCGATTCAACAAATAAAAAGTGTGGGACAACCACCTGAAGTATTAAATCGAAGAGTTGCAGAACATTGGTCTGGGCCGCTATATATGAGAAAAATCTCTCCTTACGTTTCAAAAGTTTTATTAAAATTGGGCATTAGCCCAACTGTTGTTACCTGGCTAATGGTTTTGTCAGGCTGGTTAGCGGCAGCAAGTGTTATTAGAACTGGTTTAAGTGGTGTAATTCTGGCAGTGGTTTTTGCTCAATTACAAATGCTTTTTGATTGCTGCGATGGGGAAATGGCTCGCGTAACAGCAAAATTCAATCCAGCAGGAATATTTATTGATCGTTTTGGTCATTATTCAACCGAAGCTCTCTTAGCAATAGCTTTAGGAGTCAGAGTATTTCTTGAAAATGACAATGTCTCAGCAATTATCTTTGGACTTATTTTTGCCTTATTGATCACTTTCAATAAAGTTTTTAATGACATGGTTCATGTGGCAAGAAGTTTTTCTAACTTGGCAAAACTTTCTGAAGATAAGTTAGTTGCTGTTCCTCGCAACAAAATCATTGCGCTAATTAGATCTCTTTTTAGATTTTTTCCAATTCACAAGATCTATCACTCCGTTGAACTAAGTATCATTTTCTTGTTAGCAGCTATTTTTGATTTCTTATCAGAAACTCTTATTCTCTTGACCTGGGCAGCAGCTATTACTGTCATAGGCCATTTAGTTGCAATTCTTACCTCTTCTCGCCTTCGCGCCTAAATCATGAACGAATTAAAGCCAACATTTGGTTGCGTTGTTCTTACGCAGGGAGATCGCCCTGCGCAATTAAAAGCGGCAATTGCTTCCTTACTTGGACAAATAGATGTCCAAGTTGATGTTGTGGTGGTGGGAAACGGGTGGCAACCAAAATCTTTACCAGCCGGTGTTAAAAGTGTGCATATCAAAGAAAATTTAGGAATTCCTGCTGGAAGAAATGCTGGTGTTTATAACGTTGAAGGTGACTTACTTTTCTTTCTAGATGACGACGTTGTTTTGGAAGATGTAGATACTCTTTCTCGAATATATAAGAAATTTATTAGTAAGAAAAAAGTTGCTTTGATTCAACCTCAACCAAAAGACCCAAATGGCTTGCCAACTCCTCGCAGATGGATTCCTCGCCTAAACACAAAAAATCCTGACAGATCATCACACATTTTTGCCTTATGGGAAGGTGCCACAACAGTTAGACGAGACGTTTTTCAAAAAGTAGGAATGTGGCCATATGAATTTTTCTATGGGCATGAAGGTGTTGATTTAGTTTGGAGAATTTGGGATGCAGGGTTTAAATGTTGGTATGCCGGAGATGTGATTGTTAGCCATCCTGCAGTTGAACCTGAAACAAGACACAAAATTTATTATCAGTATCAAGCACGAAATAGAGTTTTATTAGCCAGAAGAAATCTTCCCGGTTTTGTTTCATTTCTTTATTTACTTAACTGGAAGTTAATTTCCCTTATTCGTTTGAGAAAAAACAAAGAAGCAATAAAGGAATTCAAACTTGGTTGGGAAGATGGCAAGATGGTTGAATTATTTGAACACAAAAAAATGACATGGATAACTGTTATAAAGATGACTTTATTTCTAAGACCACCAATTATTTAAGGTAGCGGGCAGAACAATCCGGTTTGCGGTGCAGCAATCGCACTTGGTGACGGAGCTGGTGCAGGTGCTGTTTGAGTTGGTGTTTCAACCTCAACTGGTGCTGCCGGGGCTGTCCAACTTTGTGGAGCATTATTGCCAATAATTACTGCCACATCAGCTCCAGCTAATTCTGGATCTTCAGCAATGTTTGTAATTCCCAGAAGTTGTCCAATTAATTGTGCTTTTAATGCATTGCCACTGGTGTGCACAATTACACTTTCGGCTGTGTCTTTGTTTGGGGCATTGCCAACTTCGGCAATAGTGACACCTTGATTTTTTAGAAATTCACTTGTTAAAGCTGCAAATCCTGCACGCCTTGTTCCATTCAAAACAATCGCGGATACATCACTTGGTTTAACAACAATGTTTTCAGTTTCAGGACTTGGTGCAGTGGTTTCAACTGCAACAACTTCACTTGGCGGCCAGCCTGTGTCATTGATAATTGCACTCCATAATTGATTGGCAGATTCAGTCCACTGCACACGATTACCATCAGGAGTCAGTTCATAAGGAACTGTTAGAAATGAAACATTTTGTGATCCCATACTGGAAAGACTTGTGGAAAGTGTTACTAAAGAATCTAAATCAGATAGACCCGGATCCATTCTTAAGGAAGAAGTTGCGGCATTCAAGACTTTGTATAAAGCAGGAAGATCTGTTATTAAATTCATGTCTGTAATTTGATCAATTGTTAACGAAATAAGTTCTTGTTGTCTTTCTATTCTTTTTAAGTCACTTCCATCAGCTAATGAGTATCTAGCTCTCATTAGCCCTAAAGCATTTTTGCCATCAACAACTTGAACACCTGCTGGTAATTGAATACCTGCACCATTTTCTACTGGTTCATCTATTGCCTCAGTTAAACAAACTTTTATTCCGCCTAAGGCGTCAACAACATTTGAAAATCCAATGAAGTCAACTATCACAGCATGGTTAATAGTTACACCTGTAAGAGTTTCAAGTGTTTTGACTGTGCAAGCCGGTCCTGCTGAGGCAAAAGCTGAATTAAATAAATCAGTTCTTTCAGCAACAGTGGTGCCATCTTCTTTAGTACAAGCTGGAATGTTAACTACTGAATCTCTAGGAATACTTACAGCAATTGCACTTTTTCTATCATTTGATAAATGAATAAGAATTGTGGTGTCACTTCTTCCTGTTCCACCGTATTCATCTTCGCTTCCAAAACCACCACCTTGATCAGTTCTGGTGTCGGTTCCCATTAACAAAATATTTAGTGGACCAGTTTCTGCAACTGGTTTTGGTGAAGAAATAACTTCTAAAGCTTCTATGTTTCCAGCCAAATTTCGTGCCGCAAAACCAAAAATTCCTGCCACAGAGGCAATGAGCAGAATTACACCGGAGGTTATGGCAACAATCAGGCGAAAACGGTTCACAGCATTTTTCCCATCGGATTACGTGTCATTTGCCCCACTTTTAAACATAGTGACCAAAATCCACACCTGCCAAGGTGTATTCCTCATGAACACTACCTATTAAGGGGTGAGTCAGGGCTGTTCGACTTGGGTCTTTGCGCCTATCGTTTGAAGTATGACAAAAACATTGAAACTCATCGCTTTAGCCTCAGTAGCAACATTCGCACTTTCTGCCTGTGGTGGAAATACATCCACTCAAACTGAACCAACACCTGAAGTAACTGAATCAGCCAAAGTGGGTTTTAGCCCAATCTCTGGTTTACCAGGTGGAAGTGGTGGACCAATAGCTGTTGTAAAAATTGACAACGTAAATCCAGCCAGACCGCAATGGGGTCTATCTGCTGCCGACATGGTTTTTGTTGAAGAAGTTGAAGCAGGATTAACCAGAATCGCAGCTGTTTATAACTCTTCAATGCCAAATAAAGTTGGTCCTGTTAGATCAGCACGTATTTCTGATTTAGAAATCATGGAACAATTTGGTACACCTGCATTTGCATATAGTGGTGCTCAACAAAAATTCTTGCCACTAATTGATCAAGCTAATTTAATTAATGCCAGCCATGGATTAAATGGAAAGTTCTATACCCGTCAAACAGATAAAAATGCTCCGCACAATTTAACTGTTGATTTGGGTGCATTAGTTTCATCTTTAACTGGCATAAGTGGTGCTAAAGATATGGGTTGGACATTTTCAGATGTTCCAGCAACCGGTGGCACAACTACCAATTCATTCTCAGCTAAATGGCCAGCATCCAGAGTTGGTGCGCAATGGGATGGCACAAATAATGCTTGGGTTATTGCACTAGACAATGAACCAGCATCAGATGCTGTTACCAATCAACCAATGTTTGCAAAAAACATCATCGTTCAATACGTAGAGCAATTAGCTGATTCTGGTTTTCAAGATAAGAGTGGAAACAAGACTCCATTGATTCAATCTGTTGGATCAGGTGAAGCAATTTTGATGAGAGACGGTCAAAGATTTGAAGCCACTTGGTCAAGACCAATGGCAACAAGTCCAACTTCTTACACAGTTGGAGCAACTAGTTATGTATTTGCTCCAGGACAAACTTGGGTGCTTTATGTGCCAAAGACTTATCCTGTGACATTTGATCCTGAAACTTCCCCAACACCTGGTTCATAATTAGTTTTATTTATTAAACATAAATAACAGCTAAGAGGTTTGAATGACTGAAGCAATTCTGCTAGTCGGGGGTTTTGGTACCCGACTAAAGCCTTTGACCATTCACACACCAAAACCAATGTTGGAAGTTGCTGGATATCCGGTGACAGCACATCAAATATCAAAAGCAAAAGCTGCTGGAATAAATCACATTGTGCTGGGCACAGCGTTTAAAGCCGAAGTTTTTCGTGAAGGTTTAGCAGATGGTTCCGGGCTAGGTGTGAAAATTAGCTATGCCTATGAACCAGTTCAACTCGGGACAGGCGGTGGAATTAGAAATGCCGCTGCATTATTGACTTGCGGGCCAGAAGATCCAGTTGTTGTTTTCAACGGTGATGTCTTAACAGGGGTAGACATAAATAAAGTTTTGAATGTTTGGAAAGAAAAGAAAGCAGATGTTGCAATTTATTTGACAAAAGTTGATAACCCAGCAGCATATGGCTCAGTTCCAACAGATGAAGAAGGAAATGTTTTAGCTTTTCTAGAAAAACCTGAACGAAAAGAAGATATTGTCACAGATCAAATTAATGCTGGCATGTATGTATTCAAAAGAAAAATCATTGACACCATTGCTACAGGCAGAGTTGTGTCAGTGGAGAGAGAAGTTTTTCCCGATTTATTAAAAGCAGGATTAAAAGTAATTGGAGTTGTTGATCAAAGTTACTGGTTAGATCTAGGAACACCCAAAGCATTTGTCCAAGGCTCAAGTGATTTAGTTTTAGGTAACATTAAAACAGGATTACTCAATTCTTTTGGCGATAAATTAGTTTTAGCTGGGGCAAAAGTTTCACCAACTGCCCAAATTAGTCTAGGTTCTGTAATTGGGAAGAATTCAAATGTGGAAGATAATTGCAAAATAATTAATTCAGTGATTTTGGATGCAGTTAATGTGGGGAAAAAGTCTGTTATTGAATCAAGCATCATTGCAAGGGGTGCAAAAATTGGTGAAGGTTGTGTGATAAAAAATTCAGTAGTGGCAGATTTTGTGGAATTAGCACCTGGATCTGTTTTGTTAAACGATTCACGGATTTGGCCAGATCAAAAAGTGGCAAAAATTGAATTAAATAATCAAACAATTCCTACAAATCCTGACTGGGCAAATTAATTAATTTTTTGCCAAAAATTGCAATAATTAGCAAAAATCGGACTTTTTTGGCTTAAATAGGAAAAAAGTTGCAAAAAGATGGCTGAAACACTTGACCTACCCCTAGTTACAAGCGTGTAATTCGTTCAGGTAGTTTTCTACCTAGTGCCGAAATGAACTTTCGGTAAACGATCTTTGGGGGTTTTTTAATTGTCCGACTTCACGGGCTTAAGTCTTGTTCCAAGCGATAGTGAGCCAGCAGGCTGGCAAGAAAAAGCACTATGTGCTCAAACAGATCCTGAAGCCTTTTTCCCTGAGAAGGGCGGATCCACACGCGAAGCTAAAAGAGTTTGTTCTTCGTGTGAGGTTAGAGCTGAATGTCTTGAATACGCATTAGAAAATGATGAACGCTTTGGTATTTGGGGTGGATTGTCTGAGCGCGAACGTCGCCGGATGAGACGCTCTCAAGCAATGTAATTTCTCTACATTTACTAACAGCAGTATCAAGCATTAACTGGTGTATATATAAGTATCAGGCGCGTCTACCTGTCACTTTCGTAACAAATTCACTAGCGTATTGAGCATGGCATATTTAAGAAAATGCACCAGGCTCTCCTGCGGCAAATTAGCTGTGGCAACCCTGACATATGTGTATGCCGACTCCACTGCAGTGCTTGGACCATTGGCCAGCATTGCTGAACCTCATTGTTATGACTTATGCGAAGCACATGCTCGCAAACTCACCGCACCTAGAGGTTGGGAAATTGTCCGACTTGAAAGTGAACCGCAACATTTTATTCCCTCCCAAGATGATTTATTAGCCCTTGCCAACGCGGTTAGGGAAGCAGCAAGACCTCAACCCGATGTTTGGTCTGAGCCATCATTTGCCAACGACTATGCCAACCGCAGTCATTTGCGCATAGTGCGTGACGAAAATTAATTAAACTACTTCTTCTCTACTAGTCTTTGAACTCTTATGAGTAAAGAAATCACCCTGGCTCGTTTGCAAACCTTGATCAAGGCCTATGACGTCAGAGGCATTGTTCCGCAAGAATTTGATGAAAATATTTCCAATCTAATTGGACAAGCTTTTGTGGTTGCTTTAAAGCTACGAAAAATTGATGGTGGATGTGGGCAAGTAGTAATCGCTCATGACATGAGACCAAGTGGTCCATTACTTGTGGAAAGTTTTGCTCGCGGGGTAAGAAAACAAGGTGTTGATGTTTTACACATGGGTCTTGCCTCAACTGATGGTTTGTATTTTGCAACAGGACTATTAAATATTGCTGGAGCCATGTTTACGGCAAGTCATAATCCTGCTGAATATAACGGAATTAAATTAGCTAAACCTGGTGCTGCTCCAGTAGGACAAGATTCTGGGTTAAAAGAAATCACTGCACTTGTCTTAAATGGATTACCAGAATTTAATGGTGAAGAAGGCAAAGAAACTTCAAGAGATTTGAATTCAGAATATGTAAAATATCTTCATTCACTTGTTGATTTAAAATCTGCTCGAAAATTAAAAGTTGTGATAGATGCTGGAAACGGTATGGGTGGATTTAGTGTTCCAAAAGTTTTTAATGACTCAAACTTTGAAATAGTGCCCATGTATTTTGAACTTGATGGAACATTTCCTAATCATGAAGCAAATCCCATCGAACCGGCAAATTTAGTTGATTTACAAAAAAGAGTTCTAGTTGAAAAAGCAGATATAGGAATTGCTTTTGATGGGGACGCTGATCGCGCATTCTTTATTGACGAAAAGGGTCAAAGTATTACCCCAAGTGCGATAACTGCATTAATTGCAAAAAGAGAACTTAAGCGAGAATTAGGTTCAACTATTATTCATAACTTAATAACTTCTAGAAGTGTTGCTGAAGTAGTTAAGGAAAATGGCGGAAAAGCCATTAAAACAAGAGTGGGACATTCCTTTATCAAGCAAGTGATGAAAGATACAAATGCAATATTTGGGGGAGAGCATTCCGGGCATTTTTATTTCAGAGATTTTTGGTTTGCTGATAGTGGAATGTTGGCAGCACTTCACGTGCTGGCGGCATTAGGAGAAACTAGTTCAGATACTTCATTTTCTTCATTGATAAAAGAATTTGACCGCTATGTTGCCAGTGGTGAAATTAATACTCGAGTAAAAGATGTTGCCGCTACATCTCAAAAAGTTAAAGAATACTTTGCTGGAATTGAAGGTGTCCAAATTGATGATTTAGATGGCCTAACATTCGCTAGTGAGACCTGGTGGGTGAATATTCGCCCAAGTAACACCGAGCCTTTGCTTCGCTTAAACGCAGAAGCAAGAGAGCGTGCAACAATGGAAAAAGTAAGAGATGAAGCTTTGGCAATCATTCGAAAGGATGCACAATGAGTTCTGTGATCAAACCTGAGTTACTAGAAATATTGGCTTGTCCTTGCGATAAGCATGCTGATGTGAGTGTTTCAAATGATGACACAAAAATTGTTTGCACAAGTTGTGCCACAACTTTTCCAATTAAAGATGGAATTCCAGTTATGTTGCTAGATGAAGCAACTCCTGGCCCTCGCGGCATTGGCGGCTAACTTTTTTAAATGAGTGACAACTCGATACTTGTAATTAAAGGTGCACTAAAAGATTATGCCTGGGGCAAAGTTAATGGATTGCAAAACTGGGTGGCAAAGACTGACCAACCTCAAGCTGAACTTTGGTTTGGGGATCATCCTTCAGGTAAATCAATAAATAAAAAAACAAATAAAGAATTAAGCACTAATGCAAATTTTCCATTACTAATTAAGTTACTTTGCGCAAACGAACCCTTATCAATACAAGTTCATCCTGATAAACAAACGGCTGAATCAGGAATGAACGATTTTGCAGACAGTGAAAAAATACTTTCAGATGATAACGGCAAAGATGAAATGCTGTTTGCTTTAGAAGAATTTCAAGCATTTGCTGGAGTAGAAAGCAAAGCCAAACGAGATGTTGTATTTAAGATGCTTTTTGAAAAGACAAATGCAAAAGAATTACAAGAAGTTTTAGCCACAGACACATTCTTTGACGCTGCCGATATTATTTTTGAAATAGATAAAACAAAAATTAGTCAAATCAATAAAGAAGTAGTCGATTGCGTCAAGAAAGCTAATTACCCTGCTAAGGCAATTAGTACTTTTGAAAAAATTGTTATCAAATACCCCAATGATCCAGGGGTATTAGTTTGTTTACTTATGCAATTTCATGTTCTAGAAAAAGGGCACGCAATTCATGTTTCACCAGGAACCCCACATTCCTATGTGCAAGGTTTAGCAGTGGAAGTTATGACCACATCTGACAATGTTTTGAGAATGGGTCTGACAAATAAGTATGTAAATATTGATGCGGCTTTAAGTTTGGTGGAGGAAAAGCAGATTCAAGTGCTCTCTTTGCCCACAAATGATGGCGTACACGTTTATAAACCCGAATCTGATTTTGAGTTAGTAGCTGTTGATAACGCCACGTATCAATCTCGTGATACCAAATTTGCAGGAGTTTTGAATTTAGAAGGGGAGACAAAAATTGTGGATGGCTCAACTGAAATCTCGCTTGAAAAGGGCGAGGTAGCACTAATCAGCAATATTGATGTAAAAGTTGTGGTTAAAGGTCATGCCGTAGTTGCTAGAACTGTTTAATCTGGCACAATTGCTTTTAGTTTGATTCATACTAAATCTCAGGGGTAAATAAAAAGTGTCTGACTTTTCAATGACTGTTGATCGTTCTGGAAATCTTGATTACAAAGTAGCCGATCTTTCTTTAGCTGATTTTGGCCGTAAAGAAATTCAATTGGCAGAACATGAAATGCCAGGTTTGATGGCAATGCGAAAAGAGTTCGGTGCCTCAAAGCCACTAAAGGGTGCACGCATAACTGGTTCTTTGCACATGACTATTCAAACAGCAGTTTTGATTGAAACCCTTGTTGAATTAGGTGCAGACATTCGTTGGGCATCTTGCAATATTTTTTCTACCCAAGATCACGCCGCAGCAGCTGTAGTAGTTGGTCCTAAAGGAACAATTGAAAAGCCAAATGGAGTTCCTGTTTTTGCTTGGAAAGGTGAATCACTTGAAGAATATTGGTGGTGCACTGAACAAATTTTAAAGTGGACTGATGGTGAAGGTCCAAACATGATTCTTGATGATGGTGGAGACGCCACACTACTTGTTCATAAAGGTGTTGAATTTGAAAAAACTGGTGATCAGCCAGAACCAGAAAAAGCTGATAGTGAAGAATTTTCTGTTGTTCTTAAATTGATTCAAAAAACATTAAGAGAAAATCCAAGACTGTGGACAGATATTGCAAATAACATTAAAGGTGTAACCGAGGAAACCACAACTGGTGTTCATCGTTTATATGAAATGTTTAAGTCAAATCAATTACTTTTCCCAGCAATTAACGTAAATGATGCTGTGACAAAAAGTAAGTTTGATAATAAGTACGGAACCCGTCATTCTCTAATTGATGGATTAAATCGTGCGACAGATGTTTTGATCGGTGGAAAGGTAGCAGTTGTTTGTGGTTATGGCGATGTGGGTAAAGGAACTGCTGAGTCATTACGAGGACAACGAGCCAGAGTAATCATTACTGAAGTTGATCCAATTTGTGCACTGCAAGCTGCAATGGATGGATATGAAGTTAATACTTTGGAAAACACTTTGTCTTATGCAGACATAATTATCACTGCAACAGGTTGCAAGAACGTAATTACAGTTGACCAAATGTCAAGAATGAAAGACAAAGCAATTGTTGGAAACGTTGGACATTTTGACAACGAAATTGATATGGCTGGTTTGGCAAATAGTAAGAGTGCTCGAAGAGTAAATATCAAACCTCAGGTTGATGAATGGGTCTTTGATGAAAAGAAATCAATCATTATCTTGAGTGAGGGAAGACTTCTTAACTTAGGAAATGCCACAGGACATCCATCATTTGTGATGAGTAATTCATTTACTAACCAAGTACTTGCTCAAATTGAATTGTTTACTAAAACTGAACAATATCCAGTTGGGGTTTACACACTTCCTAAAGAGTTAGACGAAAAAGTTGCTCGTTTGCACTTGGATGCATTGGGTGCAAAATTAACAGAATTAACAAAAGATCAAGCAAATTATCTGGGCGTAGATCAAAATGGGCCTTACAAGCCCGATCACTACCGTTACTGATTAGCTGCTTTATTTAAGTCAGTAGCAAGATTTTCTTTTCTAATTCTTAAATCTGTGTAGAGCAATGTGGTAAATGTTGCTACGAATGGCAGCATAAATGTATACCCAATTACTGAACCCATGGTTGACATAAATACTGAAGAAGTTGTTGGGTCTTGATCTGCACCTGTTTGGGCAAAAAGAGCAAATGGTGTGGAAACAACTATTGAGATGGCTTGGCTAGTAATAATTCCCATTATTCCTATTCCAAATACTCTTAAAATATTTCCTTTAGCTAAGTAGAAGGAACGCTTAATTGCACCTTTTAATGTTGTATCTTCTAGAACTAAGGTTGGCACAATCACATACAAGCTAATCCACACATAAATTGCGCCCACTAAACCAATTCCTAGTCCAACAAATACAAATAAATTACTAATCCCAGTTAAGGCAACTCCAATTGAGGAACCGGCAACAATTGCAAGAATTGGGAAAAGAAACGATATTAAAGAGACAACAATAATTCTTCCCAATTGAGGTTTAGTTTTTGCCCATGATTCAGCAGCATTAATCTTTTTACCTATGATCGCATTTCCAATTATGTGGGTAAACATTCCTGAAGAAATAGTTTGAACAACAAATAGCACAAGAGTTGTTACGGCTGCAATTCTTAAAGTCGGGCCAAGAGCAGTTAATAGCTCTTCCAATTGTTCTTGATTAAGAGTTGAAGAAGGATTTGGAATCTGTGGAAGTTCTAAACTTTCACCATTTCTGACAAATACTGCTGAGGCCATAACTGTGGCGATTCCAACAATAAATCCAGAAAATAAACCTATTCCCAATAATGTTTTAGGCATTCTTCTAAGGCTGTTGAGTGAACCACTCAAAATTTCACCTAGGGTTAATTTCGTTAGGGGAATCAAATTTGGGCCAGGACCTTGAGTCATAACTACCTCCACTTTGATTTTGTCATAGATGAGGTGACAACATTGCATCATGGCTCGCGTATTAGTAGTCGATGATGATCAGGCTCTATCTGAAATGTTGGGAATTGTTTTAAGAGCCGAGGGCTATGAAGCACTCTTTTGCGAAGATGGCTCAAAAGCTCAAGCTATTTTCCAAGAGACTAAACCAGATTTGATTCTGCTAGATCTTATGTTGCCTGGGATTGATGGCATCGAAGTTTGTAAACAAATTAGGTCCGAGTCCGGTGTGCCAATTGTCATGCTAACTGCTCGAGGAGACACTCTCGACATTGTTAAAGGCTTGGAATCTGGTGCCGATGATTACATTGTTAAACCTTTTAAACCAAAAGAACTTGTGGCAAGAATTAAGGCAAGATTAAGAAAAGATGATCTTAAGGCCGAGCAATTGACCTTAGCTGATTTAACAATTGATGTTATAGGCCACAGTGTTAAAAGAAACGGTAAAGATATTTTGTTAACACCGTTGGAGTTTGATTTGTTACTCGCTTTAGCAAGAAAACCTTGGCAAGTTTATACACGCGAACAACTTCTAACTGATGTTTGGCATTACAGAAATCCTGCTGATACAAGACTAGTAAACGTTCACGTTCAAAGATTGAGATCTAAAGTTGAACATGATCCAGAAAATCCACAAATTGTGATGACCGTCAGAGGCGTTGGGTATAAGGCTGGTCCGTGAAGTTTTTTTACCTATTTAAACAATCTTGGAATAAATCTTTAAGTTTAAGAATTATTTCAACAACATTTATTGTTTCAACAGTTCTTGTGACCATAATCGGGCTTGTTCTTATAAATAGAGTTTCCACAGGAATTCTTTCTGCCAAGGAATCTTCATCTTTAACAGAAGCGTCTTCAGCAATAAATGAAGCACAAAAAGTAGTTACAGCAACAGATACTGGTGCAGGTGAACCCACACTTTCTGTAGTCGTTGACACTGCCGTGACCGCACTTGCAGTAAGAGCGGGCCAATCAGGTCTTTATGACGTTTTGTTTTTAGCGTCATCAGAAATTTCTAAACAAGGATTACCTGAAAGAGGAACAAACTTAGTTTCAGAAAATAGTGTTAGCGATGAATTAAAATCCAGAGTGGAGCAAACAGACAAATTACTTTGGGCTTACACAGAAATTAAATATCTAGATGGAAGAAATGTTCCCGGTCTTGTTGTGGGTGCGCCTATACAGATCAACAATGTAGGAACATATTCACTATTTTTGTTATTTCCCTTGGATAAAGAAGAAGAAACAATTGGCATTATTCGTTCAGCAGTATTGGCAACAGGTATCTTCTTAATCTTTGGTCTATTAATTTTGGTTTGGTATTTAACAAGATCTGTGCTGGCACCTGTTAGAAAGACAGCAAATGCTGCTGAAAAACTTCGTATGGGTCTGTTAAATGAGCGAGTACCAGTAAGTGGAGAAGATGATTTAGCAAAACTTGCAGGTTCATTCAATTCAATGGCTGCATCAATCCAACAACAAATTGGTCAGCTAGAACAGATGTCTCGCCTACAAAAAAGATTCGTCTCAGATGTATCTCATGAACTTAGAACCCCACTCACAACAGTTCGAATGGCTGCTGACGTTTTGTATGAATCTCGAGACCAATACACAGGAGAAACAGCTCGAGCAGCAGAATTACTTAGCACTCAAATCGAGAGATTTGAAATTCTGTTATCGCAATTGTTAGAAATAAGTAGATTTGACGCAGGTGTAGCAGATTTAAGTCTGAGCAGCATCAATATCAAAGATTTAATTGAAAAGACTGCTGAGTCTTTATCAAATCTATTAGCAAAACAAGAAACTCCAGTTGTTATAACTGGGACTGCTCCCAATATTGATCTTGATCAACGAAGAATTGAAAGAGTTTTACGCAATCTAATTTCAAATGCATCAGAATATGGTGAAGGAAAACCAATTGAAGTTGAAATTGGAAGTGATGATGATGCAATTGCGGTAGTTGTTAAAGATAAAGGTGCTGGATTAAAACCAGGAGAATCTTCACTAGTTTTCAACAGATTTTGGAGAGCAGATCCAGCTAGAGCAAGAACAACTGGTGGCACAGGACTTGGTTTAGCAATTGCACTTGAAGATGCAAGGTTGCATTCAGGTTGGCTCGACGCCTGGGGAGCACCAGGTAAAGGAACAATGTTCAGGTTAACTCTGCCAAGAAATCCAGATAAGTCATTAGCAAAGTCACCTCTTTCTATTGGTGTTGGCGATGATGAAAAACTCGAATTAGATATGACTGCTCTTCAAGAATTACTTATGTCAGATCAGAAGAAAAATCAATGATAAAAAAATATCTGTTACTTTTTCTAGCCTTAGCTGTAGTCGGATGTGGATCGATCCCACAGCAGAGTTCAATAAAAGAAGGCGCAAATCTCGGAGCTGTATCTGTTGGATCAATTGTTCGAGTTATTGCAAGTAGCCCAGAGCCTGGAATGTCACCAGAAGAAATTGTTTCTGGATTCTTAAACGCTTCCGCATCAAGTGATAATGATTTTAAAATTGCCCGTGAGTATTTGATTCCAGAATTGCAAAATATTTGGCAGCCAACTCAAGAAATTAATGTGTATGAAGGTCAGGGAAGATTAAACACTTTACAAGAAAACACTGTTGTTTTCTCGGCTCCGCTTTATTCGACCATTGATAGTAAATCAAGATTGACTTTGAGTGAACCCAATGCACAGTTAATTCAAGAATTTAATCTAATTCAGGTTAATAATGAGTGGAGAATTAATTTAAAAAATGACAATTTATTAATTTCTAAAGTTGACTTGAACAGAAGTTTTAATTCCTATCCTTTATGGTTTCCTGATAGTTCACTAAAAACTCTTGTTCCCGATCATGTGGTTTTACCAAGATCAATGACAGGCAATGCCACAAGACTTATGCAGTTGTTGTTGGGCGGACCTGGGGAAAACTTAATGGGTGGCGTTAATACCGCTTTCCCAATTGGAACAACACTTGCTATTAATTCAGTTCCAGTAAGTAGTGGACTGGCCACAGTTTCGCTAAACGAAGCTGCTTTAGGGGCAGAGCCGTTTATGCGAGAACTTATCTCGGCCCAGATTGTTAAAACTCTTTCAAGTGTTCAAGAAATAAGCGCGGTAAGAATAAATGTTGGTAGCCAACCATTAACTGTTCCAAACACTCCAATTCGTCAAAATATTTCCTTATGGGATAAGTTCTCCCCGGATTTTGGAAGAACAAATGACGCTTTAGCAATTGCTGATGGAAAAATAGTCAGATTAACTGCCGACTTAGTTGAACCAATTACAAATCCATATTTCAATTCTGAAAATTGGTTTGCAGCAGTTGAAAATCGAGAAAAAAATGTTTTAGCTGGAGTAAATGTAGATCGAACAAGACTTGTTGTTGAAACCGCAAACATGAATGGGGTTAAAAGATCATCAGTAAGCGGTCAAGGATTAAGGGTGCCTAAAACCGATGTCTACGGAGCAGTATGGGTAACTGGTATTAATCAAGTATCAGTTATTCAAAACAACAAATTACTTAATGTCTCAATATCTGAAGTTGATAAACAAAACATAATTGATGTGATCCCATCTCCTGATGGAGTTCGCGTTGCAATAATTTTGAATACAGTTTATGGTTCGGAATTAAGACTTGGAACTATTGTTCGAGATGAACAAAGTATTCAAATAAACTTTTTGAGAAAAGTTGTAAGAGATGGTTTTTCTGTAAATAGCGCAACTTGGCAGGATGAAATCACTTTGCTTTATTTGGACAGTTCAGTGGATCCGGCAAATATCTATGCGGTTGACACATTTACAGGGTTATCAAAAATTCTTTACTCTCAAAGTGGAGCAACTAATATTGCCGGTGTTACAAAAAAACCTTTACTTCTGACTTTGGTCACTGACATAATTCTTGAAAGAGTGAGCGGTAATTGGATCGAGCGTGGCGAATTAACAAACGCTACCTACCCAGGGTAATTAACCACAGATAGAAGTTTTCCACAGTTTAGGAAAATTCGGTGGGGTAGATTCATTTCAGTCGTCACACTTTGTGAATGAATAGTCAAAGCATCATAAAAGACTTTACAGATCTAATTAGCCAAAAGTATTGCTTTTATTGTGGAAAAATCGAAGAAGTAATTTGCGCAGAATGTATCATGTTTCAAATTAATAATCCAAAAATACATTTCATAAATAATATTCCCGTTTTATCGTTAATGAAAAATGATCACATAATTACAAGTTTAATTGTCGCATATAAAGATCAAGGAGTTTCTACTTTAAAAGAACCATTTGCACGTATTTTGTCATTTGGTTTAAAGCATTTCTCAAAACACAAAAATATGAAAGTTGTAAACGTCCCAAGCTCTGCAAAAGCAATTCAAAAAAGAGGCTTGGATCCGATAAGTTTGATGACTGAGACAGCTTGTGAGTTTTCAGGCAAAAGATTCAAATTCGATAAGGATTTATTGGTAAGTAACAAAAGCAGAAAAGATCAAGCTGACCTAAATTTCAAAGAACGCAAGCTAAATATGCAAAATGCTTTTAAAGCCAATCACTTTGAAGAAAAACCTGTTTTGATAATTGATGATTTAACAACTACTGGTTCATCACTTCTTTCAAGCATCACCGCATTGAAACAAAGCAATATCAAGGTTGAAGCTTGTGTCGTTTTGGTTTCTGGTGACTAAATCCTGATTCTTTGTGTTGGCCTTGAATCAACTTCTTCTGTGGGCATTAAGGTGGAAGTAAGGCACTTTCAAAAAAAGTGAGTGAGGTCCATCGTGGAAATTGTTATTCATGGCAGGCACGCAGATATAGAGGACACTTTCAAAGACCACGTCTTAAAGCAAAGTTCTCGACTTGAAAAATTTGGAGTAAAGATTGCCTTGCTAGATGTTGAGGTGACGCATCGGGAAAATAAAAGACAGAAAAAAGTTGAATTTCAGGTTGACTTAACCGCTAAGGGAGCCGGCACCAATCTTCGTTCACAGGCCGAAGGTTCCGATATGAATTTATGTTTGGATCATGCGATTAAGCGGTTAGAGGAACAATTGCGTCGAACTGCCGATAGACGAAGATTCCACCGCCATCGGGAAGATTCTGTTTTATCTGCTGCTGATGTGAGCAAACTAAAGGGAATATAGGACTTTAATTTAGTGGCGCAAAGCAATTGCGTAACATAGGTAATGGCTTATTTCGTTGACGAGACATTAGAGGAAATTAATCGTGGTTTTAGTGCTTGACAAGATTCTTCGTGCCGGTGAAGGTCGCGTTTTAAAGAAACTTGAAAGTCTTGCTAGGCAGGTAAATGCACTGGAGTCTGATTTAAAAAATTTAACAGATGAGCAACTTAAGTCTTTAACCTCTTCATACAAACAAAGAGTTAGTCAAGGCGAATCATTAGATGATTTATTGCCTGAAGCATTTGCAACAGTTAGAGAGGCATCCCTCAGAGTTTTAGGACAAAGACACTACGACGTTCAATTAATGGGTGGTGCCGCACTTCACTTAGGAAATATTTCCGAAATGAAAACTGGTGAAGGTAAAACTTTAGTATCAACTCTTCCTGCTTATTTAAATGCGCTTAGCGGTAAAGGTGTGCACGTTGTAACAGTGAATGATTACTTAGCCCATCGAGACGCCGAATGGATGGGAAGAATTCATAGGTTCTTAGGACTAACTGTTGGAACGATTAGTCCAAACATGGACACTGCGGAACGTCGTGAAGCTTATCTATGTGACATAACTTATGGAACAAATAATGAATTTGGATTTGATTACCTAAGAGACAACATGGCTTGGTCTCCAACTGATCGCGTACAACGTGGTTACAACTTTGCAATAGTCGACGAAGTCGATTCGATTTTGATTGATGAAGCACGAACACCATTGATTATTAGTGGACCCGTAGAAGGCTCTAATGCCTATTACAAAGATTTTGCTCGAATTGTGAGCAACATGCAACCTGGTAAAGATTACGAAGTAGACATAAGGAAAAGAACTGTTGGAGTATTAGAAGAAGGTATTGCCACAGTTGAAAAAGCTCTAAAAATTGATAACTTATATGAATCTGTTAACACTCCATTAATTGGATTTTTGAATAACGCAATAAAAGCTAAAGAACTTTTCAAGCGCGATAAAGACTATGTGATTTTAAATGGGGAAGTTTTGATTGTTGATGAGCACACAGGTCGTATGTTGCAGGGTCGTAGATATAACGAAGGCATGCATCAGGCAATTGAGGCAAAAGAAAATGTTGAAATTAAGTCAGAAAATCAAACCCTTGCCACTATTACATTACAAAATTTCTTCAGAATGTATTCAAAACTTTCCGGTATGACTGGAACAGCAATGACAGAAGCAGCAGAATTTGACAAGATTTACAAATTAGGTGTTGTTCAAATTCCAACGAATAAATCAATGATTCGAAAAGATCAATCAGATTTGATATATAGAACCGAAGAGGCAAAATTTATTGCAGTTGTTGAAGACCTTTACGCGCGCCACGAAAAAGGTCAGCCTGTGTTGGTCGGAACAACAAGTGTTGAAAGATCTGAATATTTAAGCGGCTTGTTAAAAAAACGTGGAGTCCCTCATGAAGTATTGAATGCTAAGAATCATGAACGAGAAGCATCAATTGTTGCCCAAGCTGGTCGTAAAGGTTCTGTAACAGTTGCAACAAATATGGCTGGACGTGGAACAGACATCATGCTTGGTGGAAATCCTGAATTCTTAGCCAATGCCGCTGTGGTTCAAAAAGGTTTTGATCCAGATGATGACTTAGATGCTTACAACCGCGCATATTTAGAAGAAGTAAAGCTTGCAACACAAAGAGTTGCTGCTGAACATGACGAAGTTTCAGCACTTGGTGGACTTTATGTTTTGGGAACTGAACGTCATGAATCAAGACGTATTGATAACCAGTTAAGAGGACGATCTGGTCGTCAAGGAGATCCTGGCGAATCTAGATTTTATTTATCTTTACAAGACGAGCTTATGCGCAGATTTAAAGGTGAACTAGTTGATGCTTTCTTAAGAAGATTTAATGTTCCAGATGATGTTCCTATTGAGGCCAAGATGGTTACAACAGCCATCAGAAATGCTCAAACCCAAGTTGAACAACAAAACTTTGAAATTAGAAAAAATGTGCTTAAGTATGACGAAGTTTTGAACAAACAACGCCAAGTAATTTATGGCGAAAGAGCAAAAGTTCTTGAGGGACAAGATCTTTCAGATCAAATCTTAGAATTTATTGACGAAACTGTTCAAGCCTATGTGCTGGCAGCAACAAGTGAAGGTTATCCAGAGCAATGGGACCTAAATCAATTAATGATGGCTATGAAGAACTTGTATCCAACTGCGATTTCACTCGACACTTTAAGACAACAAAATGGGGGAACAATTGATCAAGACGTTCTTCTTGAAGCACTCAGAAATGATGCGGCACAAGCTTATCGAACCAGAGAAGCACTTCTAACACCAAAAGTTATGCGCGAATTAGAACGACAAGTTGTTTTGAGTGTTTTTGATAGGAAATGGCGTGAACATCTTTATGAGATGGATTACTTGCAAGAAGGAATTGGACTTCGAGCAATGGGTCAAAGAGATCCGTTGGTTGAATACCAAAAGGAAGGTTATGACTTATTTGTGGCAATGATGGATGCAATTAAGGAACAAGTTGTTGGATTTACTTTCAATGCCCAAGTTCAAGTTCAGGAAAACCAACAATCAGTTGAGGCAAAAGGCTTTACTAAAGTTGAGAAACAACAAAACCTTTCCTACAGCGCTCCTTCAATTGATGGCGAAGAAGCAAGTACTCAACCAGTTGTTAAACAAAGATCTGTTGTTGAAGTTGGAAGAAACGAACAATGTCCTTGTGGGTCTGGTAAGAAATACAAGCGTTGTCACGGTTTAAGTAATTAAGCAACTAACAGCTGAGTACAGCGCCACCTATCGTTTTCAGCCTCAAGTCTTAAACCCATTCCTCGTCCTCTAAAACCTTTTTGAATCACGGCAGTTGCTTCAATGATTTTTTCACTGGTATTTTCGATTCTTAGGCAACGCACAAAAGGTCTGGCTCTTTTGGCATGAAGTTCCAGTTTTGGTTGAACTTGTCTGTCAATTTCTCGGTAAACATCAAATGAAACCCATCTCATTAGTTGAAAAACTGGACGCTCACCGATTAACACTTCAGCAATACCGGTGGCTAATTGTTTTGTCCAAGCTTCTGGTTCGGGCAGACCTTTAATGGTTTTGAATCCATAATTAGGTTTGTTAGGCGTAATGGACATCTGTAAATCAATTTCTGTTTGCACCCATTGAGAGGCTTTAAGTTGAGTGGGGCGAAGATCCAACAAAATATGGCCAATAATTTGCTTTTCACTTTTAACTATTTTCAATTATTCCCCTTAGTAATCTCAAAAAAAAGTTCAAAGATTAAAGATGGATGATGGTAGACGTTAAGTCAATGAAGGTAATCCTTTTGGACAAAAGCCATTGGTTATGAGATCAAATAAAGCAGGGCATATATGCCCCAATTTAATTGCGGCTTTTAGATAATTCATTCAGAATGCAGGGGTGAAAGAAAATTACCTATTTGAACTAGAAAGAAATCTGGAGCTACAAGCCTCAGGTTTTCTAATGCAAAAAGACAGTCTTTTATTGCAATCACAAATTAGAACTGAGCAATTCCAAATTGGACTCTTTGATCGGGTAAGAGCCAAATTGAATCAGGAGATTTGTGTTCAAATACTTGAGGGCCCCCAAATAATAGGCAAAGCCTTAGAGGTTGCTTCTGATCATCTTTGTGTGCAAGTTGGGATGAAAGAATTTGCAATTCCTATTTGGTCAATTGGGTTTGTTAAGGGATTAACAAATAAAACTAGACAGGCAACAATTTTGCAAAGTAAGTGGAATATTGGTTCTTACCTGAGATCAAATTTGATTGAAAAGAATCAATTGGCTGTAAATATTGGTAAATCAATAATCCTAACCGGAAAAGTTGTAGGCGTATTCCAGGATAACTTCGATTTACAAAATATTGATGAGAAATATTCGATTCCCATATCAAGAGTTACCTATATGTCAAAAGATGTTGATTTAAATGATTAAATTTAAGAAGAAAGTGAAGTCTTCAAATCGGTTAAAGTTGAAAAAATCTCAAAGAATCTACATGACAATGGGAATTTTCATTTCTCTTCTTTCAAGTTTTGCTCTTTTTATAAATGCCCAGAATGCCAATCAAAGGCAACAAGTTTGGATAACAAGTAAGGCAATTGCAGCTGGGGAAATAATTGATGAAAAAAACGTGAAACTTATACAAGTGGATTTAGGCGAAGTAAGCAGCAATTACTTGGACGAAACCACAGAACTGTTTGGGCAAAGCTCATTACAGCCGTTGTCTCTAGGCACATTGCTAAAGCCTGAACATATTGGGTTCAAATCTAACTTGAGAAATGTAGCTTTAAGAATTTCTAATGGGCATTTACCACCATCTCTAAAAATGAACGACTTTATCGACGTGTGGTTCAGTGATCCAATAACTCTAACTTCAACTTTAATAATTCCTAAAATATCGGTTGTCTGGATAGATGAAGTGGATTCAAATTTTGGGGGAGTCACCACAGTTGTTGTAGCAGTTCCTGAAGCAAATGTTCCTCAACTTGTTAATTCGGCTAGGGCAGATGGACTGGATTTAGTACACCGTGAGAACTAACATTTTGCTGGCCTTAACAGATCAAACATGGCAACTTCAAGTTATGACTGCATTAAATGATAATTCTCAAATAAAAATTAGGCGAAGATGTGTTGACTCTGTTGACTTAATGTCTGCCATACATCTGGGCCTAGCAAACAAGGTTGTGATTAGTGCTGGTTTTGAAAATCTCAATTCCACAACTATTAGTGGTGCCAAAAAACTTGGTTGTGACGTTTATGGAATATATCTGGAAAACGATATAGATAGTTTAGAGAAATTAGTTGGGGTTGGGGTAAAGAGCAATTTTGCGATTGATGAAACTGATGTAGAGAAATCACTTAAGGGTTTAATCAATTTGCTTTTGAATGTTAGCGAGATCGATAAATTCAACAACGAATTAGAAGATTTGTCACAAGTGCCTGGTCTAGTTTGTGTTTGGGGAACTAACGGATCTCCTGGTAGATCAAGTGTTGCCATTAACTTATCTTTTAGCTTAGCGAGTAAAAACTCTCCTACTTTATTAGTTGATCTTGATGCCATTGTTCCAAGTTTGGCTCCCGCACTTGGTTTAGTTAGCGAAGTTCCTGGTGTTTCATCACTTGTTCACGACGCTCTCAAGGGTCGACTAAGTCAAGAATCAATCGAGAAAAATGTAATAGAAGTTAACCCAGGTTTACACGTATTGACTGGTATTTCTAATCCAAAAAGGTGGCCCGAGTTAAGAACAGAAGGTTTAATCCAAGTCTTAAAACTTTGTTCACAAATGTATGCAAACATAATTTGTGATCTAAGCGCTGTATTGCCAGAATCAACGGATTCTTCTTTAAATGATGTTGACATTTTTAGAAGGTTTGATCACATACCTAAAGTTTTAGAAATTTCTTCAAGAAATATCTTTGTTCTAAGTGCTACACCCTTATCACTAATCAGAGCTAGCGAGGCACTTGAAGCATTGCATGAAATAAATAAATCAGAACCGCTAATTATTCTTAACAAAGTAAATGAGATAAATCTTGGTCAAAAATATGAAAGTACGGTTGAGGCCATATTAGGTAGATGGGTTAATTCAGGATCAATTTATCGAATTCCTGATCGACCAGAAATATTTGCAGAAAGCTGGATGAGGGCAGAATCTGTGCAGGACTTAGGTGACAAACAACTGAATGAAATTTTTGATGAGATTTCGAAAGAAGTTAAGAATGAAATTTCCAGGCCACCAAAATATAGACGTTTCCTGCGAAAGGTCAGCTAGGCACTACGATTGCATTCATGCTTGAAATAGTTAATAAACCCGTTGCCTTAATAGTTGATTGGGGTGGGGTTTTAACAAACGGTCTTGATCATATGTTGACCAATTGGACTGGGCACGAAAATATTGATTTGGATATTTATTACAAAGTTTTTAATGATTGGCTAGGACCTGAAGCAGAAAAGGAATTAAGGATTAATCCAGTTCATGCATTAGAGACAGGTCAGATGTCTGTACCAGATTTTGAAATCCATCTTGCTGAGGCTTTACTAACTTTGGGCGGAATCAAAGTTGAATCTCAAGGTCTGTTGAATCGAATGTTTGATTTTTTTGAACATGCTCCAGATATGAATGGATTAGTTCACCGAGCTAGGAAAAAGGGAATTAAAACGGCCCTTCTCTCTAATTCATGGGGTAACTCTTATCCAAGACATGGTTGGGACGACATGTTTGACGAAGTTGTTATTTCAGGAGAAGTGGGAATGAGAAAACCAGATGCAAATATTTACCATCACACTTTAAATCGGTTGAAGATTAAGCCGAATGAAGCTGTATTTGTTGATGATTTGCCACATAACATTAAAGCTGCTTCAGATTTAGGGATGATTGGAATTTTGCACGTTGATTACGAAACAACCAAGATGGAAATAGAAGCCATTTTTGATGAAAAATTTGACTAGGACTTGATCCAGTCATTTAGTATTTCAAAGTCTTTTTGTAATGATTTTTTCCAATACTTTGAGACAAACTCCTCAGCAAAAGAACTCATTAAAAATATCTTTGAGACAACAACGGTTTCGACCAAAATTGATGTCTGATTATCTTCGCTTTTCAAAGCCATTGATGCTTCTACTGCAGTTTGAATATTTGGGATTGATACTTTGATTGCAATTTTCTGATTACTTTCAAAAGTCCATAGTTCAACTAATGAGATTGGATTTGAGACAAACTTTTGGGCTGAAACAGGTATATCAAAATCAATTTGCCTTGAGATTTGGAGTTGATTTTGGTTTGCTTTCTCAAAATCTATTTTTTTGAGGTTTTTAGATTTTGCTCTTTCTAAGTGAAAGTCAGTATTTCTTAAAGTGTTGATAATTTCATCAATTTTGTATGGACTTATAAACTTGTCGCTTAGATTTAGAGCCATAAGCGTATTTTGTCAGATGCTGTACTAAGTTAGTTCTATGGCTGCGTTTTTGGCATTGATATCAAGTTTAATGTGGGGAACCGCTGATTTCTTTGGCGCATATGTTTCCAAGAAGATTCCCGCAAGTAAAGTCTTAGTTCTTTCTTACCCTGTAGGTTTTGTATTTCTTCTCATTTATGCATTTATGCTTCCAGGACAATTAGATTCTTACTCAATTATTATTGGTTTACTCGCAGGAATTATTGGAATTCTTGCTATGGGAAGTTTGTACTTAGCTCTTGCTATTGGACCAATGGGAGTAATGAGTCCTGTTACAGCTGCTTCTTCAACATTTGTTCCAATTGCCATGGGATTAATTGTTGGTGAGCAATTAGGACTTATTGCATGGGTGGGAATTAGCGTTGCAATTTTGGCAGTCATTTTAGTCAGCATGGAAACTTCTCCAACTGGAGGAAAATTAGCTGTTAGTGGCAAAGGTTTAGTGCTTGCAATTACCTCTGGCCTGCTAATTGGAACATTCTTAAGCATTGTTGGTTTAGCTCCGACTAATAACGGAATGTGGCCATTAGTTTTTGCAAGGCTGATGTCTTCAGTTTTAGTTTTTGGATACTTTATGTCTAGGAAAAAACAGAGTTTCAAAGACGGATATGACTCGAAGCTGTTTGCCTTAGTAATCATTTCTGGCGCATTAGATGCCACAGCAAACGCAGTATTTGTCTTAGCAACTTTCGAGGGTTATTTATCCATTGCTGCTGTAATTGCTTCGCTGTATCCAGCTGCTACCGTAATTTTGGCAACAGCTTTTTTGAAAGAGAGATTAACCGGTATTCAATTTGTTGGTATCGGATTAGCATTCTTTTCAGCAGGAATTCTTTCCCTAGTATAAGAATTTGGATCAAAATCGTCCCAAATTTGGTACGGATATTTTCAAATAGTTAAAGCAATCTTTTGAAAAGTGAATTTATAATTTACTTAACAAAAGGTGGTCAAAGTGATCCTTCCTGAAACAAACTCTGCAGCAAGGACACTATTTCGTTCTAAGCCAATTCAAAATTCTAAACAAGATCGAATTCTTGGTGCACTTTTTGGGGCAGCAGTCGGTGATGTCATGGGATCTGCCATTACTGGTGTTAACTCAGAATTAATTAAAGAAAAATATGGCCAATGGGGAATAAGTGCACCTCCATATAACTCTTTTGTTTCTCATAACTTTCAACTAACTCTCTTTGCTTTAGATGCAATCATCAACTGCACCCAAAAATCACAAAAACTATCGATAAAAGACATCGCTGATTGTTTAACAAAGTGCGTTAAAGAATGGGAGAAAGTTGTAAACAATCCAAATTTGTTTCATGGCATAAACCACCTAGCTGACAAAAATGCTGTCTGCACAGACTTTATGAAAAACTATCCACTCTGGCGATTCAAAAGACCAGGTTCAAAAAATAAAAGTGATGAATTAGCCGAACTTACTAATCCTTTGTTATTGGCGGTTTTACTATGTGCCAATCAAAAAACTAGTCAAGAAGTTTTCAATGAATTAGCTATTTCTCTTGGTAAGCCCATAATTCATATAGATACTGAAGTTTTTGGATCTCTTTTTAGCAATCAAGAGATAATCACAAAGCAAGCAAAAATTGATGGTCTAAATAAAATGTGTGAAAAAATCAACTCATCTTCCAGACCAGATCTCATGGGAATGATTGCTGGTTTCGAGCATGGGGCAAAGTATGGCATTAATGCATTTAAACAAATTTGGTATCTAAGAATTGATGCAATGAATTTATGTGAGCAAATGGGTTGGAGAGTAGGTAGGGCTTTTAAAAGTTCTTAATAAAAAGATAAATAGATGCACATATTGCAACAATCAAGATAATTGCTCTGAAAAATGCGGCATCAAGTTTTTGGGCCATTCGTCCTCCCAAAACTCCTCCCAGTAGAGATCCAATCGCAACAGAGATCGCAACTTCCCAAACCACTAAACCAGAGAAAACAAAGATAAGAGCTGCAATGGCATTTCCTGCTCCTGATCCTAGATTTTTTAAAGCATTTGCTTGTTGAATATTTGCAAGTCCAGCTAGTCCAAAGATAGCCAAGAGGATTACTCCAGTTCCAGCGCCAAAGTATCCAACATAGATTCCAGCAATAATGAAACCAGGAACAATAAGTTTAAAATTTAATTTGGCACTAGTTTTTGGATACAACTTATAAATTATTGGCTGAATTGCGATGAGTATTCCAGCACTACCTATAAGAAAAGGAACAATAATCTCAAAGTTTCTTTCAGGAAGATAAAGTAATAAGGCTGCTCCAATTATGGAAAAAACTGGCATCAGCATTACTGACATCCAGGCTAATTTTTTTTGTTCTTTCAGTATTTTTCTATAAGTCCAACTGCCCGCTAAAGATCCAGGAAATACTCCAACTGCTGCTGTCACGTTTGCTACTAAGGGAGATAAGCCAAGGGCAACTAATGTTGGAAAAACAATTAAAGTACCACCACCAGCAACTACGTTAAGAAATCCGCTTGCTAAACCAACAACAAGAGCAATCAATAAATCCATTAATTATTTTTTGACTAAGCGCCATGAAATTGGAAGCAATGATGCCGCTAATGCTGCTTTTAAAGCATCACCGATTAGAAATGGCAATACGCCATTCATAAGACCATACCCAAATCCTTTGCCAGTGTAAAAAGCTAGCCAGGTTGCGCCCAGGGTGTAAATAATTAGACTTCCAACTAAATAACCAACTAGAACTCCATAAAATTTCTTGGTTGAGTATTTACTGGCAATTTTTCCTACAACAAAGCTTGCAACTAAGAACGCAATTAAATAACCAGCGGTGGCTCCAAGAATTGCTTCAATTCCACCTTTATCTCCTGCCAGAACAGGTAAACCAATTGCTGCTAGAGAAATGTAGGCAACTTGTGCAATTAAAGATTTATAAGGCCCAATTGCTGCTGCTCCGAAAAGAATTGCAAAAGTTTGCATTGTTAATGGAATCGGGGTGAAGGGTAACGGGATTACTACTTGCGCGCTCAGAATAGTGATAGTTGTTAGAACAGATATTTGAATGAATGCCGAAGTGCGCGTTCTTTGCCAAATCGAATCAACGATGAATGGTGAAGCACTTAAAGTAGTCAACTTTTCTCCCTGGGTAGGTAGTTGATGCTACCAAGTAACTTCATGGCGATACGGAGGATTAGCACCTTGTCTTGAACAAGTTAGGGCAGAAGTCATCGCACAGTTTGACAATATGTCACGTAAATCAGATAGAGGCAATGCAGAAAGAGCTTTTTCATCAACTATTTGTTTTTCAAGTAATTGAGCAATTAAGGCCGCTGCAAAAGTGTCGCCTGCACCAATAGTGTCTTTGACTTCCACTACTGGTGCTGGAATCTGAATTACTTCAAAATTACTATTTATTGCAACTGCTCCATTCTTGCCAAGTGTTATCACAACTAATGTAGTTCCATTTTCAATAAAGTTTTTTGCAGTTTCTATGACATCTTGATCTGGACTTATCCAAGAAAGATCCTCGTCACTTGCCTTAACAACATGTGCCAAGCTAGCTAAATTTTTAGCACGTTTTCTCACTTCATCTTCCGGCTGAGCATCTAAAGGATGACGGATATTTGGATCAAAGGTAAGTAAATGTTTTGAATTATTCCTTAATTGTTTGTACCAGTTTTCAATATGACTTGCTCCGGGTTCAATGTATGAGGTTAAAGAGCCAAGCTGAATTATCTTGATATTTTCAGCTAATGCAATATCTAATTCAGATTTTGTCCATCCATAATCGGATGCGCCCTTCAAATTTGCTTCATATTTTGCTGAACCATCTTTTTGGATGAAAGCATCAATTACCGAAGATGGTTCATCTACAAAAAGAGATAAGTTTAAATTAACATTTTGATTTTCCAGATATGATCGAATTTCTGAACCAAATTTATCTTTTGAAATTCGAGCTTTCATAAAAGTTGTTATCCCAAGTCGGGCTAGGGCAACAGCAGTATTGGCTGGGGATCCACCTGGAACATTTTTAATTCCACCATCACCAGAATGAACTACATCAACTAGTGCTTCACCAATTACTAGAACACTTGACATAGTGATGTCAATTATGCCGTGAAAAAGGTTATCTTCTTCTTATTCTGGAAACTATTTTGAATACCAGAACTATTACCAAGATAGAGATAATCCAAGGGATGGCATAACCCAGAATTGAGGTCAGGTTGGCCAAGGCATTAAGTAATGCCACAAACCCTTTTTCAATTCCTGCAATAAATCCAATTGGCTTTATTGCACTGAAGGAGTCATTAGGAAGTAAGGCAAGGTAAATAACTGACATGTCGACTTGATCTGATAAATATTTAAGTTGAGCATTCAAACTATCCAATTCAGCTTGTCTCTCAGCTAAGGCAGTTTCTGCTGCAATTAAATCAGCAGTATTTGTCGCTGCAGAAATTAGTTGCTTAAATCGTTCGATTGAAGTAGTCAATGCAGCAATTCGTGCATCTAAGTCAACTTTTTGCATAGTCACATCAGATGCTGAAATTGAGGAAGCCTCAACGTCCCCAAGTTTCTTGAAAGCTTCTATGGAAGCTTCTAGATTCTTACTTGGAACTCTTATTGTTAAATTTGCACTTAAGGAATCTTGACTACCTGGATTTTTGTATTGTGACAAGTCATCTACTCGGCCATCAAAACTGGCCGCAAGAGTTTGTGCTTCGGTAACAGATTTTTCTACATTTTTTACTCTGATAGTTAGTGAAGAAGTTTTGATAATGGATCTATCTGCCGAAATTTTATTTTCTACTGTCATTTCACCGGTTGCAGGCATTGAACTAATTGAAGAATCTGACATTCCCATTGAGTCAGTGTTTGAACCACAAGCTGACAAAACTAGTGTTGAGAAAAGTGAAATTACTAGCATTAATTTTTTATTCAATTTAGCTCCTATTATCTATATCTATATACTTTCACTTCGCTTCTTTAGAAGCAAACTCCACACCTGGGTAAATCTTGAAATTTAAATAACAATCAAATAACGCTGTCCTGCTTTACTCGGAAGCAAATTGAAAGTAGAATCGTTCAAAACATTACTTACCCCTACTTAGTGAGGCTTGAATTGAATAATCGTGGGGAATACCTTTCACGATTAAAGGACCAAAAATTTCAAGTTGTGATTGTTGGTGGGGGAATAAATGGTGCAGTTTCAGCTGCTGCTTTAGCAGCAAGTGGTGTAAAAGTTGCGCTAATTGATCGGGCAGATTTTGCTGGCGTAACTAGTCAGGAATCCTCAAATATGGTTTGGGGCGGAATTAAATATCTTCAGACTTATGAAATTCCATTAGTTTGGGACTTGTGTGGATCTCGAAACCACATGTTAGAAGCTTTCCCAAACAGAATTAAAGCTATTTCTTTTCTTGCAGCAATAGGGCCAACTGCGCCATTTGGAAGATTTCTTGGCGGGGCCGGAACTATTTTGTATTGGATACTTGGCAGATTTAAAACTAAAGCACCAAAAGTCTATTCACCAGAAGAAACTATTGAGATTGAAACCTTGATTAATTCAGCAGGGCTAAAAGGATCTGTTAGATATGACGATGCATTATTAGTCGATAACGATGCAAGATTTGTTTGGGATTTTGTTAAAAATGCATCAGATCATGGAGCAGTTACAACTAATTATGTTTCGATGCAAGATGCAACTAGAGAAAATGACTTGTGGACTCTTCATCTAAAAAATGAGTTGAATAATGAACAATTTGACGTTACTGCCGAAGTTGTAATTAATGCAGGTGGTCCCTGGGGTAAAGACCTTACTCAGAAATTTCATGATCAAACAATTCATCAACTGGCTTTATCAAAAGGTATACATTTAGTTGTTCCCAGACTTACAACTAACAACAGAGTATTAGCATTCTTTGACGATAAGGGACGTTTGTTTTATGTAATTCCAATGAAAGATAGAAGTGTCATTGGAACCACTGACACAAGAGTTGATAATCCAGTAAGCGAAGTTACAGATCAAGATAGAGAATTTGTTCTCGAGCAAGCAAATCGCTGTTTAAATCTAGCTACTCCATTAACTAAGAGTGACATTATTTCAGAACGCTGCGGTGTCAGACCACTTGTTGTTAAAGGCAAAAAAGATGTTTCAAAGATTGAATGGACGGCTCTTTCTAGAAAGCATGAAATTGAAGTTAACAAGAAAACTAAAATTATTACAATCTTTGGTGGCAAATTAACCGATTGTGTAAATGTTGGTGAAGAAGTTGTTGAATTTGTTAAAAAGTTAGGCATAAGAATTACCAAAATAAAGAAATGGTATGGCGAAGATAAACAGGATAGATATCAAGATTTCATTTCAGAATTTAAAAGTATTTCCAATGTTAGCGAGAGTGATGTGGAATTTGTTGCTCCGGCAATTTGGAGAAGACATGGAAATGAGTCTTTTGAAATTCTGAAATCATTTAGACAAAATAATGATTATTTAGAGAGAATTTTTCCAGAACTAGAACTGACCCTTGGTGAGTGCGTTTACATTGTCAAAAACGAAATGGTGCAAAAATCTGAAGATTTATGGCGCAGAAGAACAGCGATAGCTCTGATTAGATCCGCTGAAGAGATTTCTCAGAATCGACTTGTTCAGCGCGTAAATTCATTAATTTAGACCATTAGTTTTATTTAATTTCACACTTGGCGTAGTCTTAAGCCTGTTATGGAAAATCTCAAAATTGATTGGCAAGATCTTCGCGATCAAGCCAAGATTGCTCAGAAGAATGCCTATGTTAATTACTCTAAATTTCCCGTAGGTGCTGCAGCTCTTGTTGATGATGGACGAATTGTCTCTGGATGCAACGTTGAGAACGCATCTTATGGATTAACACTTTGCGCAGAATGTGGATTAGTTTCCCAACTTGCCCTAACAGGGGGTGGAAGATTAATTGCCTTTTCCTGCGTAGGTCCAGAACCTGGAATTTTATTACCATGCGGAAGATGCAGACAATTGTTGCAAGAACACGGTGGCCCAGAACTGTTAGTTGATCACAATGATGGTCCAAAAAGATTAAAGGAATTACTTCCCGACGCCTTTGACGGAAGCAATTTAACTTAAATGAAAGAACCACTAGGAATTATTGCTGGTACAGGATTTTATTCAATTTCTGAACTAAAAAATCCTGAAGTTAAAATAATTGAAACAAAATATGGACAAGCCCAAGTTACAAAAGGAACTTGGCATGACCGAGTTACCTACTTTTTAACAAGACATGGAACAAAGCACTCTGTTCCTCCTCATGAGGTCAACTATCGAGCAAACATTCAAGCCTTAGTTGATTTAGGCATAAAGGATATTTTAGCAGTTAATGTTTGCGGAGGAATTGATAAATCAGTCCCGGTAGGCGGATTACAAGTTGTTGATGACTTTATTGACTTTACAAAAAATAGAGTTTCAACTTTTTTTGATGGCCAAGAAGGTGTCAATCATGTTGATATGACAAATCCTTATAACCAAGAATTAAGAAATGTATTGATCAAGAGTTGTGAAAATCTAAACATCCCTGTCTCAAACGGGGGAGTTTATGGTGGTTTTGAAGGTCCTAGGTTTGAGTCAAAAGCTGAAATTCAAATGGCTCAAAAAATGGGTGTCACGATGGTGGGAATGACTGGCGTTCCTGAAGTTGTTTTAGCTGTTGAAAAAGGTTTGAGATATGCCGCTATTTGTATAGTGGCAAATCCTGCTGCAGGTTTAAGTACCGAAGAAATAACAATGGAAGATGTGCAAAAAGTAGTGGAAACCTCAGCTGCACAAGTGGTAAAAATTTTAAATGAAGCAACTCGAATTCTGGCTCAATAATTATGGCTACCCAAGTAGATTTAATTCTTCATAATGCTTCATACGTTGTTGTAGTTGATGAAAAATCCTCTGTTTTAAGAAATGTAAGTATTGCTATAAAAGATGAGAAAATATTTGGAATTGTTCCTATAGATCAAGAAAACCAGTGGCAATCAAACAAAGTTATTGATTGTTCTCACCACTTGGTTATGCCTGGACTAATTAATACTCACACTCACACTCCAATGACTCTTCTTCGTGGAGTCGCTGAAGATGTTGATTTACAAGGATTCTTAGAAAAAGTTTGGGCTGAAGAAGCAAGAATTATGGATGAAAAAGGAACATATATTGGTGCCAAATTAGGTGCGCTTGAAGCATTATTGGGTGGCACTACTTGCACATTAGATATGTATTTGCATCCCCATATGGCTCACAAAGGTGCCGTTGAAGTTGGACTAAGACATTTAATTGGCCCAGTATTTTTTGATTTTGCAGGACCAGATGGGCTTGAGTGGGATAAAAGAATTGAATATTTACGAAACTGGCCCAACGTTATTAAAGAAATTGGTGGAGCCTATGTACCCCTCGTGGCACAACCACATTCCACCTACACAGTTTCTCCAGAACATTTAGCAGAAGTTGCAGTGGTAGCCAAAGAAATAGGCGCGATATTTAACACTCATATTTCTGAGAACCAGGCAGAAAATGATGATGTCATAAAACGTTATGGGAAAACTCCTACAAAAGTTCTGGATGATGCTAATGCATTAGAAAACGCAGTCTTTGCTCACTCGGTGAAATTAACCGATGAAGATAGACAAATAATCAAAGCAAATAAAGTTAATCTTTGTCATTGCCCAGGGTCTAACTCAAAACTTGCCTGTGGCGCATTTGAATGGGTAAAAGCGAAAGAATTAGGAATTAATGTTTCACTTGGAACAGATGGTTGTTCTTCAAGTAATGATTTGGATATGTGGAATGTTATGAGAGCAGCTGCGAATTTAGCAAGATTAATCACAGACAACGCGGGTGCTATTCCAGTTGCCGAAGTAGTAAGAGCAGCCACTTATGGCGGAGCTTTAGCAATTGGAATGCAAGATCGAATTGGCAGTGTGGAAGTTGGAAAAGAGGCAGACTTAATTGTGTTAGACCTAGATCAACCACACCTTGTTCCAGTGGGAGACCCTCACGGATTACTGGTTTATGCAGCTGGCAGAAGTGATGTTGTTCATGTTTTGGTAGCAGGAGAACCTGTGATCGTTGATCGTATTTCCACCAAAGTCGATATGAATCAGATTATAAGTGAAGCAAGAATTCACAGTGCCAAATGATAAAAAGATTTGAAAATAAAGTTGCTCTAGTAACTGGAGCTAGTTCTGGTTTAGGCAAAGAAATTGCCCTCAATCTTGCCAAAGAGGGCGCTCAGGTTGTAGTCCATTATAAAAGTAATGAAAAAGCCGCTGCGGAAGTGGTTGCTGAAATAAACAAAATTGGTGCTAAAGCTTTTTTTGTAAAAAGTGATCTTTCTAAAGGAAATCTTGATGATGTAGCCGAAAAACTAGTTTCAGAAATATTAGAAAAAGTTTCAACAATTGATTATCTAGTAAATAACGCAGCAGATCAAAGACTTGATCCCGAAGATCCACTTGATGATGAAGTAATGAATTCAATCATGTTTACCAATGTTTTAGCACCTCAAGCAATAGTGAAAGCTTGTTTGAATATTTTTAAACCAGGAAATGCAATCGTAAATATCACCTCAATTGAGGCAGAACACCCATTTCCAAATCATTCCCTTTACGCCTCAAGTAAAGCAGCCTTAACTCGATACACAGAATTAGCAGCTGTTGAATTAGCAGCAATGGGTGTGAGATGTAACGCTGTTGCACCAGGTTTAGTTAATCGAGATGGTTTAGATAAATCATGGCCTGAAGGTGTAAAGAAATGGAATGAAAGATCTCCGATAAAAAGACCAGTAAGTGTCAGCGAAGTAGCTAACACCGTTCTATTTTTATTAAGTGAAGAAGCATCAGGAATAACAGGAATTTCTGTAAGCGTTGATGGTGGATGGAGTGTGGCATGAATTTTCAAGATTTGATTTACGCAAAGCGTGATGGTGGAGTGTTGACAGAAGAACAAATTAGATGGTTCATTAACGCATTCACAAAAGATGAAATTCCTAATGAACAAGCTGGTTCTTTTCTTATGGCAGTTTATTTTCAAGGTTTGAGTAAACAAGAATTAAATTTCTGGACAGATGCCATGATTAAAAGTGGTGAAAAATTAGATTTATCCTCTGTTGGTAAACCAACAGTTGATAAGCATTCGACTGGTGGAGTTGGCGATAAAATATCTCTTCCACTTTGTCCACTAGTTGCGTCTTTTGGTGCAGCAGTGCCACAACTTTCCGGTAGGGGCTTGGGAATATCTGGTGGAACTCTGGACAAGATGGAATCAATCTCAGGATTCAATATTTCGTTGTCAAATGAACAAATGTTAAAACAATTGAAAGATGTTGGAGTATTCATTACAGCAGCCGGAGTCGGCTTAGCTCCTGCTGATCGAAAAATGTATGCCTTTAGAGACGTTATTTGCACAGTGGAATGTATTCCTTTGATTGCTTCTTCAATCATGAGTAAAAAAATTGCTGAAGGAACACAATCACTAGTGCTAGATGTTAAAGCAGGTCGTGGAGCATTTATGAAGGATGTTGCAAGAGCCAAACAATTAGCTGAAACAATGGTTGAAATTGGAAACAAAGCTGGCGTAAAAACAGTCGCACTAATTACCCAAATGGATACACCTTTAGGAAACGCAGTTGGAAACGCTTTAGAGGTAAGTGAATCAATTGATGTTTTGAATGGCAAAGGCCCAGCTGATGTTATTGAAATAACTTTAGCCTTGGCAAAAGAAATGTTAGAACTAGCGGGAATTAAAAAAGATCCTGAAACAGCACTCAAAGATGGATCAGCACTTTCAACCTGGAAGAAAATGATTGCTGCCCAAGGCGGAAATCCTGATGCCGAAATACCAGTTGCCAATAAAAAAGAAAAAGTATTAGCACCTAAATCTGGTTACATTACTGATCTTGATGCTTACGCAATTGGGTTGTCTGCCTGGAGATTAGGGGCAGGTAGATCAAGAAAAGAAGACGCAGTTTCCAAAACAGCTGGAATTATTTGTTTAGCCAAAGAAGGCGATTTTGTTGAAAAAGATCAACCTGTTTTGGAACTTCACATAGATGATGAATCCAGAGTTGCTATGGCTAAGCAAGACTTAGATAATGCTTTTTCGATTTCTGCTGAGCCTAAAGAAAAACGAAAAATAGTTCTGGAACGTATCTCTTAAATCACAGATAACTCCAGTAACACAAGTTTCATAACGCTTTCATCACGTAATCGAATTCACCTATGTATACAGGGAAAACTCCTCACCTTTGGCGTAGTGTCGAATTCATCAGGAGTGCGAACTGCTGGTAATTAAACGTTCCCAAAATGGGGCGAAGAAAAAAAGGAGCACTAGTTAATGAAGCGCATGCGCACATTAGCAGGAATTTCAATTCTTGCTTTAGTACTAGCAGCTTGCAGCAGTGGATCATCAGATACAGCAGCAGAAGAAACAGCAGCTGCATTAGATGACTCAAACTGTGCAGCAGCTGAGAACTTTTGCGTTGGTTTAGTAACCGACATTGGCAAGGTTGATGACAAGTCTTTCAATCAATCTGCACATGAAGGTGCTTTAGCAGCAGCAGCAGAAGTTGGCGGTTTCTACAAATACATTGAAACTGTTGATACCAAAGACTATGCAGCAAACATGGGTCAATTCATCGATAAGAGTTACGACGTTATTGTTACCGTTGGATTCTTGATGGCAGAAGCCACAGTTACTGCAGCAAAAGCAAATCCAAACATCAAGTTCATTGGTGTGGATCAATTCCAAGGCGAAGAAGTTGCTAACGTAACAGGTTTGATTTTCCCTGAAGATCAAGCAGGTTATGGTGCAGGTTATTTGGCTGGATTAATGACAAAGACCAACAAAATTGGTTCAGTACTTGGTCTAGAAATTGCACCAGTACAACTATTTGCTAAGGGTTTTGAAGCAGGTGCCAAGGCAGCAAACGCAAACGTTGCTGTGACAACTGTTTACCATCCACCAGCAGACAATGCATTTGCTGATCCAGTATGGGGCGCAGCAGAAGCTAAGAAACAATTAGCTCAAGGTGCAGACATCATTTTCGGTGCAGGTGGCGGAACTGGTAACGGCGCTTTGATTGAAATTGCAAAAGCAGAAGGTGCAGGAACAGCAGTATTTTGTATCGGTGTTGACACTGATCAATGGTTCACTGTTCCAGAAGCACAACCATGTTTGATTACTTCAGCAGTTAAAGGTCTGACTGAAGGAACAACTGACTTAGTGAAAAAAGCATTTGATGGTTCAATTGCTGGTGGAAACTTTGTCGGATCTGCTGGTATTGCTGATTACCATGACTTTGCCTCTGTCGTTCCTATGGACGTTCAAGACAAAGTTGCAACTGTTGTAGCTGGACTAAAAGACGGCTCAATCAAGACTGGCGTAACACTCTAGTCAAATCAGTTAATTAGCGACAGACTGTTAGTGGGACGCAATTTCGATTGCGTCCCACTTTCATAATTAGGGGATAAGGAGAAATCAATTGACATTGACCGAAACAAAAACGTCTAACAAAATTGGTTTTTTTGTTCGCAATCAATCAATCGTTGTTCCAATTGCTGCAATATTTGTGGCATTTTTCCTGGGTGGAATATTAATTTTCTTGCAAGGAGTTAATCCTCTTGTTGCCTATAGAGCAATTTTTTCAGAAGCATGGTTTGATTCCGATGGACTTCTTAGAACTTTTCAAAAGACAACCCCTTTAGTTTTAGCTGGATTAGCAGTAACCGTTGGTTTAAGAATTGGACTTTTCAATATTGGAGCACAAGGTCAGTTAATTTCTGCAGCACTAGCTTCAGCTTTAGCAGGAATTTATATAACTAACCTGCCTCCAATTTTGCACGTTTTAGTCGCATTGTTTTGTGGCGTAATTGTTGGAGCACTTTGGGCAGCAATTGCAGGTGTCTTAAAAGCTTACAGAGGTGTACACGAGGTTATTTCAACAATTATGTTGAACAGTATTGCAATTGGAATTCTTGATTACTTAGTAAGCAATCCCTTTAAAGAACCAGATCAAGCTTTACAGAGAACCAAAAAAATCGCAGAAACTGCAATTTTGCCAAACATAGGCGTTATTCCATTTGGTTTTATCTTGGCAATAATTATCTGTATCTTAGTTTCCTTAATGCTTAACCGGACTACTGCTGGATTTAGATTCAATACTGTTGGAAAAAATAAATTTGCAGCAACTTATGCAGGAATAAATATGAAGCTGATGGTTGTCACCGGAATGTTGTTAAGCGGTGGTCTGGCAGGTCTAGGTGGAGCAATTGAAACATTAGGAATTACTTATCGATTTGAACCTGCATTTAATGCAGGGCTAGGTTTTGACGGAATCACGATTGCGCTGTTGGCTAGAGCAAATCCTCTGGCAACCATCCCGGCAGCAATATTGGTGGGAACTCTTCGCGCTGGTGGCGCATCTTTACAGTTTGAAACTGGAATCGAACCAGAAATTGTTGATGTGTTGCTAGCAATTACTTTGTTATTAGTGTCTGCTCCTATTTTGGCTAAATTCTTGTTTAAAGGAAAAGCTCAAAAATCAGCAAACGTCACAAGTGGTTGGGGAAATTAATGTTGGACTTTATAAGCGAAAACAGAAAACCAATAATTACTCTTGCCTTAGTGACAGTGGTAGCTTACGTGTTTTATTTCTTAGATGAAATTAAAACAACTTCTGTTTTGGTTTTTGGCTGGGGATACGCAGTTCCTTTAGTTCTAGCAGCCATGGTGGGAATCATTGGTGAGCGAACCGGAGTTGTAAACATTGGTATTGAAGGCCAAATGTTGATGTCCGCATTTGCCAGTTTCTTTGGTTCCGTAATTACTGGCAACATTTATTTAGGAATGGTTATTGGAATCTCAGCTGGTTTAGTAATGGGTGCATTTTTGGCAGTAGCAGCAGTTAAGTGGGAAATGGATCAAATTATTGCAGGGGTTGTAATAAATATTGTGGCCGCAGGCTTAACATCATTTTTCTACGCACCAGGAAAAACTCTTCCGCAATTAATGCCAGTTGTATCAATTCCAATTTTGAGTGATATCCCATTAATAGGTCCCGTATTTTTTAGAAATGGATTATTTGCCCTAGCAACATTATTTATTGTTTTGGCTGTTAATTACGCAATCTTTAAAACTAGATGGGGCTTAAGAAGCAGATCAGTTGGTGAATATCCAAGTGCAGCAGATGCTGCAGGAATAAACGTTATAAGAATAAGAATGGTTAACGTAACTTTGGCAGGTGCGCTAGCAGGATGCGCTGGAGCATTCTTAGCTTTAGAGGCTGCCGGAACTTTTGCCAGAGGACTAACTGCAGGACGAGGATTTTTGGCTTTGGCAATTATGATTTTTGGGGCCTGGAATCCTATGGGAGCTCTTGCTGCAGCGCTATTTTTTGGTTTATCAACAGCAATCGCAAGTCAATTACAAGCTGATGAAGTAATAAATATTCCACAACAATTTGTTAACTTATTACCCTTTGTGATGACCTTAGTTGTTTTGGCAGTTGCTGTTGGTCGAGTTAGACCTCCGGCGGCGGCTGGTCAGCCATATACGAAGGAAGGTTAATTTTGTCAGAGTTTTTAATTGAAGCCAAAAACTTAACCAAAAAATTTCCTGGAGTTTTGGCAAATGACAATGTGTCTTTAACTTTAGAAAAGGGTGAAATAGTTGCCCTTTTGGGTGAAAATGGTGCTGGTAAATCAACGCTGGTCAAAATGATTTATGGACTATATGGATCTGATAGTGGAGAACTTTTCATTAAAGGCAAGAAAGTTGACTTTCATTCTCCAGCAGACGCAATTGCTAAAGGTATTGGAATGGTGCACCAACACTTTCAATTAGTACCTGTTATGACAGTGGCAGAAAATATAGTTTTAGGAGCAGAAAAAACAAAAGGAATAAAATTTGATTTAGATGCAGCAGAGAAAGAAGTTGCTGAGTTATCAGAAAGATACGGATTAGAAGTTGACCCAAAGGCTCGCATCGAGGATCTGCCGGTTGGAATGCAGCAAAGAGTTGAAATCTTAAAGATGCTTTACAGAAAAGCAGATATTTTAATTATGGATGAACCAACTGCAGTGCTTACTCCTCAAGAAACAGATGAATTATTAAAGGTAATGCAAAGCTTTGCACAAAAAGGTGTAGGAGTTATTTTTATTACCCACAAACTAAGAGAAGTACTAGCAGTGGCTGATCGAGTAGTGGTCTTAAGAAATGGCAAAGTTGTAGGAACAGCCAGACCTAAAGACACAAATCAAGAGGGTTTAGCAACAATGATGGTTGGAAGAAGTGTTGTTCTTGATGTTAAAAAAGATTTATCTCATCCTAAAGAAGTCGTATTACAAATTAAGAACTTAAATGTGCAAGACGATAGAAAACTTCCTGCAGTTCGTGATTTCTCATTAGAAGTTAGAGCAGGAGAAATTGTGGGAATTGCTGGCGTTGAAGGCAATGGTCAACGCGAATTAGTACAGGCAATAACAGGTTTAAGAAAAATTGATTCTGGATCTGTAAAAATAGGCGATACTGATTCCACAAAGTTAAGCCCGCACAAGATTCACGAACTTGGAGTAGCCCACGTTCCAGAAGATAGAGAAAAAGATGGACTGGTGGCTGGTTATTCAGTGGCTGATAATTCTGTCTTAAATAGATTTGATGAAAAAGAATTTTCTAAATCTGGGATCAGACAAACTGGAGCAATTCGAGCATTAGCTACAAAGCTTGTTGAAAAATTTGATGTTAGAACCCCAAGTATTGATACTTCAGCTGGAGCTCTTTCTGGTGGTAATAAACAAAAACTTGTTATTGCCAGAGAATTAATCTGGGGACCAAAACTTCTCATTGCAGCTCAGCCAACTAGAGGTGTTGATGTTGGATCGATTGAATTTATTCACAATCAAATAGTTGCTGCAAGAGATAGCGGTTCAGCAGTTCTCTTGGTTTCAGCAGAATTAGATGAAGTATTAGGTTTAGCTGATCGAGTAGCAGTGATTTATGCAGGAAGAATTGTAGAAATTTTGGATGAAAAAGATGCTGAAAGAAACAAAGTAGGCAGATTGATGGCTGGCGGAGACGTTCATTAAATGCCTGAGAATTTAACCCCAGAAGTAATAAAGGCTGTTCCTAAAGTTTTATTACATGATCATCTAGACGGTGGGGTGAGACCTGCCACAGTTGCCGAGCTTGCAAAAGAAGTTGGTTATGAGAATTTACCAACCACAGATCCAATCGCTTTATCTAAATGGTTCAGAGATAACTGTGACTCTGGATCATTAGAGAAATACTTAGAAGCATTTGTTCACACTGTTGGTGTCATGCAAACAAAAGATGCACTGGAACGAGTTGCTTTTGAAGCAGTTGAAGATTTGGCTAATGATGGCGTTGTTTATGCAGAAATTAGATTTGCTCCCGAATTACACCAAAACAAAGGTTTAACTCTTGATCAAGTAGTTGAAGCTGTTCTTGAAGGTTTTCTTCGCGGTGAAAAAACATTAGCGAAAGCAGGAAAGCCTATAGTTGTTCGTGCACTTTTAATTGCGATGAGAACTGCTGCACGCTCAAGTGAAATTGCAGAATTAGCAGTTAAGTGGCGCGAAAAAGGTGTTGTTGGTTTTGACATAGCTGGCAAAGAAGCAGGTTTTCCTCCCACCAGACATCTTGATGCATTTGATGCCGTGCGCAGAGCAAACTTTCACATGACAATTCATGCTGGTGAAGCATTTGGTTTGCCATCTATTTGGGAAGCTGTGCAAATTTGTGGAACTGACCGCTTAGGCCATGGAGTAAGAATTGTTGATGATTTAAGTTTTCAATCAAATGGTGAAATAAAACTAGGTGAACTTTCTGCCTATGTTCGAGACAGACGTGTGCCATTAGAACTTTGTCCATCTTCAAATGTGCAAACAGGGGCCGCAAAAAGCATAAAAGATCATCCAATTGGGGTGTTAACAAAACTTGGGTTTAGAGCAACAGTTAACACTGATAATCGATTGATGTCTGACACTTCGATGTCAAAAGAAATGACCCTTTTAGTTAAAGAATTAGGTTTTACTTTAAAGCAATTACAGTGGCTAAGTGTCAATGCCATGAAGAGCTCATTTATTCCATTTGATCAAAGATTGAAACTAATTAATGAAGTTATCAAGCCAACTTATGCAAAAATTGCTCAAGATTTAGGGATAAAGTTCTAAAATCCTCTTGGATGCCAAACAGTTTTGGTTTCTAAGAAAGTCTTAATTCTGGTTAGTCCATCAATTTTTGTATTTGGACGCAGTACCCGTTTCAAATTAATTGCAGCTTCCTTTTCTAATTCTTGGGCAATACTTTTTTTATCAACACCTGTTAGATCAAGGGCATTTACATCTTGGTGACTAGCAAGCCAAGGTGCGATCTCTTTATAGGAACCTGTCAAGATATTTACCACTCCGGCTGGAACATCACTTGTTGCTAATACTTCTGCAAGTGAAACAGCGGCAAGTGGTTGAGTTTCAGAGGCAATAACAATAACTGAGTTACCACTGACAATGGCTGATGCAATTGCTTCAACTAGTCCAAGAAGAGATGATTTCTCAGGTGCAATTGTTGCCACAACTCCAGTTGGCTCAGGAACAGAGAAATTAAAAAATGAGCCAGCAACTGGATTATTTGATCCAGTAACCATTGCTAATTTATCTGACCAGCCAGCAAACCAAACCATTTTGTTTATTGCTTCATCAACTTCTTTTTCGGCTTCCTTCTTTGATTTAGCCCAATAACTTAATTCCTCAACAAACTGATCACGACGACCTTGCATTATTTCTGATACGCGATACATAACTTGGGCACGGTTATAGGCAGTAGCTTCTGACCATTTTGTAAATGCTGATCTTGCAGCAACAACACAATCTCTGGCATCTTTTCTTGAAGCTAAAGCAACATTTGCTACAAATTTTTTGTTCTTATCAAAAATTTCATAGGTTCTACCAGATTCAGAGCGGGGGAATGCTCCACCGATAAATAATTTAGCCGTTCTCTTAACGTCTAAGTTTGACATTTATTTACCCGCCTTCAAATATGGTTCAAGTCCATGGCGTCCACCTTCGCGGCCATAACCTGATTCTTTATAGCCACCGAAAGGACTTGTTGGATCAAATTTGTTAAATGTGTTTGCCCAGATCACACCTGCTCTTAATTTGTGGGCAACTTCTAGAATTCTTGATCCTTTTTCGGTCCAAATTCCTGCACTTAAACCAAATGGAGTGTTATTTGCTTTTTCAATTGCCTCATCAGGAGTTCTAAATGTTAAAACACTTAGTACTGGTCCAAATATTTCTTCCCGAGCAATTCGATGAGATAAGGAAACATTTGTGAAAACTGTGGGGGCAAACCAGAATCCTTTATTTGGAATTTCACAAGGAGCACTCCACATTTGAGCACCTTCAGATTTTCCTGATTCGGATAGTTCTTTAATCTTTGCTAACTGTGAGGCAGAATTAATGGCTCCGACATCTGTGTTTTTATCCAACGGATCGCCTAAGCGCAAAGTTTTCATTCTTTCATAAAGTAGGTTTAAGAAATCATCAGAAATTGATTCTTGAAGTAATAATCTAGAGCCAGCACAGCAAACATGACCTTGGTTGAAAAATATTCCATTAACAACACCTTCAACTGCTTGATCCATCGCAGCATCATCAAAAACAATATTGGCGGCCTTGCCCCCAAGCTCTAACGTAACTTTCTTGTTTGTTCCTGAAACTGATTGTGCGATTAAGCGTCCTACTTCGGTTGAACCAGTGAAAGCAACTTTGTCTATATCGGGATGATTTACTAAATACTGACCAGTTTGGCCAGCACCAGTAATTATGTTTACAACACCATCTGGAAGTTCTGCTTGTTGGCAAATTTCTGCAAACAAAAGGGCAGTTAACGGTGTAGTTTCGGCAGGTTTCAAAACAACAGTGTTACCGGCAGCTAAGGCTGGAGCAATTTTCCAAGAAAGCATTAAGAGTGGGAAATTCCATGGAATGATTTGTCCGGCAACACCTAAAGCTTGTGGGTTTTTACCCAGACCGGCATAGTCAAGTTTGTCGGCCCAACCTGCGTAATGAAAGAAATGTGCCGCAACTAATGGAATATCTATGTCTCTTGATTCTCTAATTGGTTTTCCATTGTTCATGGATTCAAGCACTGCTAATTCTCTGGATCTTTCTTGAATAATTCGTGCGATTCGATAAAGATATTTGCCTCGTTCAGATCCTGAAAGTTTTGACCAAGTTTTAAATGCTTTTCGAGCAGATTTAACTGCCTCATCCACATCTTTTTGACTTGCTTCGATAATTTCAGCAAGAACTTCTTCGGTAGCTGGATTTATAGTTTTATAAGTTGAACCACTTTTGGTTTTAACAAACTTTCCACCAATAAACAAGTCATAGTTTGATTTCAAATTAACGATTTTTGTTGATTCTGGAGCCGGGGCGTATTCAAAAACCATTAGTCGACCGTCACATAATCTGGGCCAGAATAGTTACCATTTTTCATTTTTTGTCTTTGCATCAATAAGTCATTTAACAAACTTGAAGCCCCAAATCTGAACATGTCTGGATTCATCCAGTTATCACCCAAAGTTTCTTTTAAAACGACTAGATATTTCATGGCATCTTTTGTGGTTTTAATCCCACCTGCTGGCTTCATCCCAATTCTTCTATGTGTGGCTAATTCAAAGTCTCTAATTGCTTGCAGCATTACCAAGGTAACAGGAAGAGTTGCTGCTGGTTGAACTTTGCCTGTTGAAGTTTTGATGAAATCTGCTCCTGCCAACATTGCAATCCAGGAAGCTTTTTTAACATTGTCGTAAGTTTTTAACTCACCTGTTTCTAGAATTACCTTCAAGTGAGCTGCTTTACAAACCTGTTTAATTGATTGAATTTGATCATAGATATCTAGAAATCTTCCTTCATGAAATGCTCCACGATCAATTACCATGTCAATTTCATCTGCGCCTTGAGAAACAGCATCGGAAGTATCTTGTAATTTAGCCGCAAGAGAAACACGTCCTGAAGGAAATCCAGTTGCAACTGCTGCAACCTTTATCAAAGTTCCACTTAAGTTTTCCTTGGCAATTGAAACTAAATCACTGTAAACACAAACCGCTGCAACACTTGGCACACTTGGATCTAGTGGATCAGGTCTTTTGGCTTTAGCGCAAAGTGATTTAACTTTTCCTTTGGTGTCCATTCCTTCTAAAGTTGTTAAGTCAATCATGCGTATTGCTAAATCGATTCCTTCAGCTTTTGCCGTTGTTTTAATCGAACGAGTGCCTAATCTGGCAACTCTTTCTTCCACACCAACTTTGTCAACACCAGATAGACCGTTTAAGAATTTTTTCAGAGCAGATTCACTATTAGTGGCATCACGAAGTAATGCAGGTAACACCAAAGGATCGTCTTTTAGCACATTCACAGCGTAGCGAAGTAGGTAAAAAGCTAAATACTTGTGAGTAGTTGGTGCACAGAATCGGCCAATGAATCTAATTCTTTTTTGGCAATGGCCTTATTTTCCTGAGGATTTCCTGGCTTTGTGGTTACTTCGAGATAGCACTTTAATTTTGGCTCAGTCCCACTTGGCCTAACAATTATCCTCGCATTTTTGGTGAGCAATCTAATTCCAGAGGTAGGTGGCAAACCATCAATTCCCTTATTCATATCTTCAACTTTTTCAACTTTAAATTCTCCAATTTGTGATGGGGAATTAGTGATTAACTTCTTTGTTATGTCAATAGCTTTTTTCACAGAATCAAATCTAAAGCTTAACTGTTTGGTTAAATGAACTCCAAACTGATCATAAATACTATTAAGTATTTGATCAGCAGAAATATTGTCTTGTTTTAAGTATGAGAATAATTCGACAACTCTAAGAGCTACTGAGATTCCATCTTTATCTCTAACGTATTCAGGGTCTGTGCAATAACCAATTGCTTCCTCATAGCCAAAAATAAGTTCATCTAAGTGACCCATCCATTTAACTCCCGTTAAAGTTGTAGCACCTTTTAAGCCATGCGCTACTGCCATTTTGGGAACTAAAGAACTTGAAACAATTGAGGCAACCATTTGACCTTTAAGTTGAGAATTATTTAATTCTGTTCGCTTGATCAACCACCAGGCAATGAGAAATCCTAATTCATCACCAGTTAGTACTCGCCATTTTCCACTTTCCGGAATTGCAACAGCACATCTATCAGCATCTGGATCATTTGCAATTGCAACATCAGCACTTATTTCTTGTGCAAGTTTTAGTAACAAATCCATGGCACCAGGTTCTTCAGGATTTGGAAATGACACAGTAGGAAAATATGGATCTGGTTTTGTTTGTTCTTTAACATTTATAGAGGGTTCAAATCCTGCAAGTTTCATACATTTATCAAAGGTTTCTTGACCAACGCCATGCATCGGAGTAAAAGCAACTTTGATTTGCCCGAAATTATTATTAACAATTTGAGATACTCGTTCATGGTATTTATCTGTGATATCGATTTCGTCCCACCCAGGTGTTAATTTAATTTGGTTTGCCATGGGCGCAGATTTAATTAGTTCTGCTATTTCTTTATCCATCGGTGGAATAATTCCTGCACCTAAATGGTCATAAACTTTGTAGCCATTATCTCTAGGCGGGTTATGAGATGCGGTAATCATTACACCAGCTTCAGCACTTAAATGTCTTACTCCGAAAGCCAAAACTGGAGTGGGAATCTGAGAAGGAAGTCGAAAGACTTCTAAACCAAGAGTCATTGCAACACCACATACATCTTGTGCAAATTGATCAGACAAATGTCTTGCATCATTGCCCACAACTAATTTAGGTTTCTTGTTTGGATATTTTTTTAATAAGTACTGACATAATCCATAAGTTGCTCTTATGACAACGGCTCTATTCATGCGAGATTGCCCTGCATCAATTTCAGCTCTTAAACCAGCTGTTCCAAACTCAAGGTCTCCCGCAAATAGTTCACCTAACTTGCCAAGGTCATTATTTTTGATTAAATTCAGAATTTGTTGCTTAGTATTTTCATCAGGATCATGATCAGCCCAGTTTTGGGCAATTGAAATTAAATCTTTACTCACAGTTTTTCAATAACCTTCTTTAGTAAATCACCCATTCGAGAAGCAGCGGCTAAACCAGCAGCTAACACTTCTTCATGATTTAGATGCTCACTAGTTAATCCTGCACCCGGATTTGTAACCATTGAAATTCCTAAAACTTCTGCTTGGGCTTCGCGAGCAGCAATTGCTTCTAAAGCAGTAGACATTCCAACTAGATCTCCACCAAGTTTGATTGCCATTTGTACTTCAGCTGGTGTTTCATATTGAGGACCATGGAATTGAACATAAACTCCTTCTTCCAAACTTGGATCAATATCTTGAGCAATTTTTCTTAATCTCTTTGAATAAACTTCGCTTAAGTCAAGAAATCTTGGGCCAGCTAATGGTGTTGCCCCAGTTAGGTTGATGTGATCTCTAATCAAGATGGGTGTACCTGGTTTCCATTTAAGTTGTAAACCACCACAGGCATTTGTCAAAATTATTGTTTTTACTCCACTGGCAATTGCAGTTCTTACTGAGTGAACAACTGCAGCTGTACCTTTTCCTTCGTAATAGTGAGTTCTACCCATTTGGATAAGTGTTTGAGAATTTCCAACTTTTACACTTCGTAATTTTCCAGCATGACCTGCCACAGCTGGGGCACTAAAACCTGGTAAGTCAGTAACAGTTATTTCTGCATTTGGTTGTCCCAGGGCATCTGCTGCTGGAGTCCAACCAGATCCAAGGACCACCAAAACGTCATGATTAGAGACTTTGGTGATTTGCGCTAATTTGGCTGCAGACTGCTTTGCTAATTCATATGGGTCAAGGCTCACGCAGCAACGCTACTACTTATATATATAGAGAAGAAAAGACATGGACTTAAGCGTTAATAAAGTGTCCAATCTAGCCAGGAACGCAGTTGTCTCATAAACTCTCGATTTGTGCGCTTTTTAAATGAACCTTCCTACGACTTGACCTATGACGATGTATTCATGGTCCCAAGTCATTCAGAGCTCACCTCCAGAGTTGAAGTAGATCTAGCCGCTCACGATAAAACAGGAACCACAATTCCATTAGTTGTTGCAAATATGACTGCAATTTCTGGTCGAAGAATGGCAGAGACAATTGCTCGCCGCGGTGGTCTTGCGGTAATTCCCCAAGATGTACCACTTCCAGTTATCACTGAAATCATTGATTGGGTTAAAAGTAGAAATACTTTTTATGACACTCCATTAACTTTAAATCCAGATCAAACAGTTGCTGATGCAATGGGCATTATTCATAAACGAGCTCATGGTGGGGTAGTTGTTGTTGAAGATGGTAAACCAATTGGCATTGTTACCGAAGAAGATTGCTATGAAGTAGATCGTTTCACTCAAGTTAAACAAGTTATGAGTAAAGAGTTAATTACTATTACTGAAGATTTAACACCGCGTGAAGCTTTTGATTATTTAAATGACAACAGAACTAAACTTGCCCCAGTGATTGCTAAAGATGGAAAACTTTTAGGAATCTTAACTAAGGTCGGTGCTTTAAGGGCAAGCCTTTATGACCCAGCAGTGGATAAGAATGGCAAATTAATAATTGCTGTTGCGGTGGGAATTAATGGTGATGTTGCTTCACGTGCGGAAAAGATTCTCAAAGCCGGAGCTGATGTTTTAGTAGTTGACACAGCACATGGTCACCAAAAGAAAATGATTGAAGCATTGCAAGCAATTAAAGCTTTGAACCCTCAAGTTCCAATTGTGGCAGGAAACGTTGTCACAGCAGCAGGGGTAAAAGCATTAATTGAAGCCGGTGCAGACATTGTGAAAGTTGGCGTTGGACCAGGGGCGATGTGTACAACTCGTATGCAAACAGGTGTTGGTCGACCACAATTTTCTGCGGTTTTGGAATGTTCTTTAGAAGCAAAAAAATATGGCAAAACTATTTGGGCAGATGGTGGGGTAAGACATCCTCGAGATGTTGCTTTGGCACTTGCAGCTGGTGCATCACATGTGATGATCGGTTCTTGGTTTGCTGGAACTTATGAATCCCCTGGAGATTTACAAAAGGATGCTCAAGGAAAACTTTTCAAAGAATCTTTTGGTATGGCCTCTGCTCGAGCAGTTGCAGCAAGAACTAGTGGTGAAGATGCTTTTGATAGATCACGTAAATCTTTGTTCGAAGAAGGCATTTCAACATCTCGAATGTATTTAAATCCCAATAGACCAGGGGTGGAAGATTTGGTTGATGAAATAATTGCAGGTATTCGTTCATCATTTACTTACGCCGGAGCAAAAACAATTACGGAATTTGCCGAAAAAGCTGTAGTGGGAATTCAATCGGCTGCAGGATATGCCGAAGGAAGACCTCTATACACCTCTTGGACTAGTTAATTAGCAGACAAAAAAATAAGGGCCAGATTTCTCTGGCCCTTATTTTTATTTCTTAAGGAAACTATCCGAGTAGATCTCTAATCGGACTTGTTGCAAAATAAATCACAAAGGCGCCAGCCACAACCCATAGCAATGGGTGAATGGATTTGGATTTGCCTGTTGCAACTTTTAATACAACGTGAGTAACAAAGCCTGCACCAATACCTACTGCAATTGAGTAAGTAAATGGCATCAAGACAATTGTTAAGAATGCTGGAAGCGCGATTGTTATATCTGCCCAGTCAATATCTTTGATTTGAGTCATCATCAAGAATCCAACGATGATCAAAGCTGGAGTTGCTGCTTCGTAAGGAACAAGTGCAACTAGTGGTGACAAGAATGTTGTCAACAAAAGTGCAATTCCTGTTACAACGCTTGCTAATCCGGTACGAGCACCTTCGCCCACACCAGATGCTGATTCGATGTAAGAAGTGTTTGATGAAACACCACCTGCACCGCCAGCCATAGCTGCAATTGAATCGACAAGCAAGATTCGATCAGCATTTTCTACGTTTCCGTTACGATCTGTCAAACCAGCTTCTGCACCAATTGCGGTCATTGTTCCCATGGTGTCGAAGAAGTCTGTGATCAGCAATGTGAACACTAGAAGTGCTGCAGTTAAGAATCCTGCAGTAACAAATCCACCAAACAAATCAAATCTTCCAAGTAGTCCAAAATCAGGTGTAGCAATGATTGAGCTTGGAAGAGCTGGAACGTTTAGATTCCAACCACTTGGATTTACTTTGTCTGGAGCAGTAAACAAAGGACCAATTTTGAAAACGGATTCAAGAATTACAGCAAGTACTGTTGCTGAAATTACACCGATCAAAATTGCACCCTTGGTTTTACGTGCATAAAGAATGGCAATGAGGATTAAACCAAAGATGAAGACCACTACTGGCCATCCAACTAGGTTTCCGCCTGCACCAAGTTCAACTGGAACAGGTCCAGATTGGGTACGGCGAACAAATCCTGCATCGACTAAACCAATTAGTGCGATGAATAAACCAATACCAACAGAGATCGCTATTTTCAATTGAGTTGGTATTGCTTTGAAAACTGCAACGCGAAAACCAGTAAGAACTAAGACTGTGATGATGATTCCTTCCAACACCACTAAGCCCATTACTTGTTCCCAAGGCATATAGCCTGCTGCAATTCTTGCAACGAATGCATTGATGCCAAGGCCAGTCGCTAGAGCTAATGGAAAATTAGCAACAGCCCCCATCAATATTGTTAAAATTCCTGCAATTAAAGCAGTTGCGGCTGCAATTGCTGCAAGATTAGGTGCGTCTCCTCCACCTAAGAATTTTCCGTTTGTATCTTGTGTAAAGCCCAAGATAAGCGGATTTAGCACAACGATGTATGCCATTGTTAAGAACGTGACGAGTCCGCCACGAACTTCTTGACCTACGCTGGATTTTCTTTGCTTAATTTGGAAATATGAATCCAATGTTGCCATTAGCTAGTTTTTTCCCTCCCCAGTATTAGTTGCGAGCCAACTAATAAGGCAAATTTTATTGACTATTTGACCTGAGTCAGGGTCTAACACTCTTACTTAATTGTTAATTATTTATTTCCAGATATTTCACTGGCCCAAACTCAATTGGGCTTGGGGCAGATGGGACTGATGTTAATAGCGATGAACCTTCGGCTAGGCCCACCAAGCCCAATTTTTGGTCATGAAATTTTTGGGCCCAGGCAGGAAAGCCTGATCCAAAGTGGGGCAGCACTATTTGGTTGGGCAAGAAATTTAATCCTCTCCCAATTTCGTTTCCTCCAGGCATGACGACCTTGCCACCCATCAACATGGCACCAGCACTTGAACCCATCACCACACAACCTCTATTGAGGGCAGTTTTAAGTGCAGTTTCAGCATCAGTGTCAATAAAACTTTTAACTAACCGAGCAGGGGTTCCTCCTGCTATATAAATAGAATCAGCATTTGCAATTTGATTGATATTTTCTGCTGTTAAATCATTTTCACTCAATATCGGACTCATCAATGTTTCAATGCCCAGGTTGGAAAAATACTTTTGGGCTGTTTTGTAGGCAAGTTCTTGAGTAGGAAATGGGGCTGTTACCACAACTAGTAGAGGACTTGTTTTGTTGACTCTTTTTTCAAGTGCTGCCAAATCTGCTTTTGCATAAATGTTACTGAATTCGTTTCCCCCGGAAAGTAATATCCAGCCAGACATTTTTAGTTAGAGACTTTTCTATCCGCTAACCAAGTTCTTGTTCCTGCAACAATTGATCCGATTATAAAAAATGCAGCTATTGCATAAGTACCTGATTTGACTGCAGGAATTGAGGCAGCGTAAAAACCAGACAGAGTAATGCCTGCACCCCAGATAAGTGCACCAACAAAATTACTTGTTAAAAATTTGTAATAATTCATTCGACCAACACCAGCTACTAAAGGAATGATTATTCGACCCCAAGGAATGAAGCGCGCTGCTACAACTGCTCCCCAACCATATTTGAGATAAAAATTTTCAGTTCTTTTAATCATCATTTGAGTTTTATTTCCGCCCCTTGTATCCAAATAGGGCCTGCCGTAATGGCGACCAATTATGAAGCCAACTTGATCACCCAGAAAAGCTGCAATAAAAACCCCACCTACAAGAATTGCAACATTTATATTTGAAGAACTAGCTGCGATTAAACCGGCGGCAAATAATAAAGAACTACCTGTGACAAAGGGCACAAAGGCGCCAACAAAAAGTCCGGTGCCAACAAAAACTAAACCCCACACAATGACATAAAAAAGAAAAGGACCAAAAACTTCCAGCCAGTTATTTAATTGGCCATCTAACGCTGCTTGGGGTAACAAAATTTCTCCTAGGTTTGCCTTCATTTGTAAGCGTAGTTAACGAATGCAAAATGCGCATCACTAATAAGCGAAATAGACTTATTACATGAGTCACATTGGGTTTTTGTTCGATTTAGACGGAACCTTAGTCAATTCCAAACCCGCTGTGGAAAGAGCTTGGATTCAATTAGCCCAGGAAGCGCAAATTCCTTTAGAAAAAATGGTTGGCCTACACGGCATCCCAGCAGAGCAGTCTCTGAGAAAACTTCTTGCAGATAGATCAGAAGATGAAATTAAAAATTGGGTTGATCGAATTGAACATTTAGAAACTTCTGACACAACCGGAGTAGTCGCAATTGCAGGAGCCAAAGAATTACTGAGTGAATTAAATGAGAAACAAATTCCTTGGACAATTGTTACTTCTTGCACTATCCCTTTGGCAATATCACGAGTAACAGCTGCTGGAATTGAAATGCCTGATCACACTGTGACATTTAATGATGTGAAGTTAGGAAAACCGTATCCAGACCCATTTATTTTAGGTGCGCAAAGAATTGGTTTAAATCCAAGTCAGTGTTGGGTTATTGAAGATGCACCAGCTGGAGTTGTTGCAGGAAAATCTGCTGGCTGCACCGTTGCTGCTGTTTTAACTTCACATGCAAAAGATCAACTTCATCAAGCAGATCATTTTCTAGATCATTTAGATGATTTATTACCTTTAGCATTTAATTAAAGTGCCCCCGGCGTGAGTCGAACACGCGCACATGCCTTCGGAGGGCAACGCTCTATCCACTGAGCTACGGGGGCTTAGATTAATTCTCAAGTTAAAAACAACTTAAGAATTAAGTATCCGCCGTCGAATTCTTTTCTCAGCAACAAAAGATAAAACAGGAATTGTTCCGGCTAATAAAACAAGAAGTGTTTGACCCCAAGTTAGATTTGCTCTTCTGGAGATATCAAAACCAATAACTAGATAAATCATGTAGACAATTCCATGAAGTTGTGCAAACCATGGAATTTCAGGACCAAGTGTGTATTTGATGATAATTTCGATTGTGAAAATAATTAAGATCACACCAGCAAGATAAGCAATGAAGCGAAAGCGTTTTAAAGCCTTGTCCATTTAGTCTTCCCTCTTCTTTAATTGACCTGTTCTAACTAAGTATTCATCCTTAAAGAATCTGTACCAAAACCACCCAAGGGCTACTGCGAAGAAGATCCATTGAAATGAATAAAAAGCACTTTGTAAGTTGATAACAACTTCACCTGTTTGGGAATCGATTCTTTCTCTTCTTATCCACTGCCAAACACCAAGTCTTAAACAAAAACCAATGCCTAGAACGGTTACAAGATGAAACAGCAACCACTTTCGTTCCAAAGCTATTTTCCACATATACATAAGCGTATGGCGCAATACTATTTTTGATTAACACCTGCCTACGATTAGAACATGACTCCAGAAGAACTATCGAAAACTATTAAAGAAAGTCTTGAGTCACTAGTTGCATCCCAAAAACTTGATTTGACAGAGATACCTGAAATTAAAATCGAAAGACCAAAGAGTAAAGATCATGGAGATTTTGCCAGCAATATAGCCTTGATGGTTTCAAAATCAGCAGGGAAAAACCCTCGGGAAGTTGCCCAACTTTTAGTTGATGAATTAAGTAAAAATCCTGGGATAAAGAAAGTTGATATCGCAGGCCCTGGGTTTCTTAACTTCACACTTGATTCTGCAAGTTTGGGTGAATTAGCAAAATCAATCTTGGAACAATCAGATAAGTACGGTCACACCAAGACACTTAATAATGAAACAATAAACATTGAATTTATTAGTGCCAATCCAACTGGTCCACTTCATTTAGGGCACACTCGTTGGGCGGCAGTAGGCGATGCGATTGCTCGAGTTTTAGCAGCAAGTGGTGCAAAAGTTGTTAGAGAATTTTATATCAATGATCGAGGAGCACAACTAGATAAATTCGGTGTATCAATTTGTGCAGCAGCTAATAATGAAGCGATTCCAGAAGATGGTTATCACGGGGCTTATGTCAAAGATTTAGCAGCAGAAATAGTTAAGGAAAGACCCGAAATTCTTAAGTTAAGTAAAGATAAACAAGAAATTGAATTTAGAGAAGAAGGATATAAAAAGCAGCTCAAGCAGCAACAAAATGTCTTAGATGGATTTAGAACACATTTTGATGTCTGGTATTCAGAAAGATCTTTACATTCCAGTGGGGCTGTGGAAAAAGGTTTAGCACTTCTTAAAAAACATGGACACGTCTTTGAACATGAAGGTGCAACTTGGCTAAAAACCACAGATTTTGGTGATGACAAAGATCGAGTTTTAATAAAAGCAGATGGTGAATACACCTATTTTGCTTCAGACACTGCTTATTACGTTGATAAAAGAAGCAGGGGAAATGATGTCAATATTTACCTTTTAGGAGCAGATCACCACGGGTATGTAAACAGATTAAGAGCAGTTGCAGCTTGTGCAGGAGATGATCCTGACAAAAACGTTGAAGTATTAATTGGTCAACTTGTGAAAATGCTCAAAAATGGTCAAGAAGTAAGACTAAGTAAACGTGCGGGAAACATTATTACTCTGGAAGATTTAGTTGATGAAGTTGGAGTTGATGCAGCACGCTATACCTTGACAAGATATCCGGTTGATACTCCATTAACTTTGGAAATTGATTTATTAACTTCTCACACCAATGACAATCCTGTTTTTTATGTGCAATATGCACATGCCCGTATTGCTGCAGTAATTAGATCTGCGCAAGAAAAAGGAATTGAATGGCAAAAAAATAAATTTAATCCTGCAGCATTAGTAACTGAACAAGAAGCAGAACTCTTAGGTGCTTTGAGTGAATTTCCTAGAATTGTTTCTTCTGCGGCACAACTAAGACAACCTCACAGAGTTGCAAGATATTTGGAAGAACTAGCCACTGCTTATCACTCGTTTTATTCAGCTTGCCGGGTGTTACCTCTGGTTGGGGAGCCTGTGACAGATGAGACTATTGCGCGTTTGGTGCTGTGTGCTGCCACTAAACAAGTAGTAAAAAATGGTCTTGATCTTCTCGGAGTGAGCGCACCAGAAAAAATGTAGGTTGGGTCTATTGCCTAAATGCCGGGGCTTTGCCCTAAGGTCTAAGGCATGACAAAAATTAAAACCTTTTTCGCAAGCGCAATTGCTTTAGCTCTCACAGTTTCATTAGGTGCGACTGCATCTGTTGCATCTGATGGTGCAAGTCCGCTATCTGGACTTCCCGGTGGAGCTGGCAAACCAGTAATCATGGTCAAAATTGACAACGTAGGTCCAGCCAGACCTCACACCAATATTTCCAAAGCCGACATTGTTTATGTTGAACAAGTTGAAGGCGGATTAACAAGAATTGCAGCTTTATACAATTCTTCTTTCCCAACAAAAGTTGGTCCAGTTAGATCAGCACGTATTTCTGATTTAGAAATATTAGAACAATTTGATAAGCCAGGTTTTGCTTATTCTGGTGCCAATAAAGCTTTGTTAAAAACAATTGCTAAAGCACCACTTGTTCGCATGGGACCTGGATTAAATGGAGTTAGATATTCCAGAGATTCATCTCGTCGAATTCCACACAACTTGATGTTGGATTTGTCAGCATCTGTTAAAAGAGCAAAAGGAATTGGTGCTGTTAAAGATATTGGTTTAACTTTTTCTGAAACTGCTCCAGCTGGTGGAAAAGCCACAAATACTTTCAAAGCTCAATGGCCAGCTTCTAGTGTGAGTGGAAAGTGGAATGGCAGTGGTTGGGCTATCGCACTTGATAACAAAGCACAAAAAGATAAAGCCACTGGTAAAGCCGTAGTTGCTCAAACAGTTGTTGTGCAATTGGTAACCCAAACTCTTTCTGGTCAAGGAGACAAGTTTGGTGGCAGAACTCCAAAGATTAAAACTGTTGGATCAGGCAAAGCCTTCATCTTGCGTGATGGACAACGCTATGACGCCGAATGGTCACGACCATCTGGTGGTTCAGGAACTGCTTTCACAGTCAATGGTGCAGCACTGCCATTTGATATTGGACAAGCTTGGATCCTTTTGGTTCCAAACGATTCCAAGGGAAAGTATTCATTTAAATAAATAATTAGTAGTACACCTACTGGGTGGGTCTGCTTGTGTTGGTTAGCCTTGACACAAGAAGTCCCACCCAGTAACTATTTAAAAGGAATAAATCTTGGTCATGGCAAGTAACATTTCGGTTCAAGCCATGAATGAGATATCTCAACATATTTGGCCCCTTAGTGCGCAAAGAAATAGTGCTGGGGCATTAGAAATTTCAAGTGCTGATGTTAGAGATTTGATTCAAGAGCATCCAACTCCGTTGTTTGTTTTGGATGAATCAGATGTTATTGATAGAGCTTTGAAATATGTGAAAAGTTTTTCTGTATCAAATCATGGCAACAAACTAGTTAAACCAACTCAAATTTTTTATGCCTCAAAAGCATTTTCTGCATCAAGATTTATAAAACTTATTGTTGAGCAAGGTTTGGGAGTAGATGTTGCTACCGAGGGTGAATTAAGAGTTGCCCTTGCTGGAGGTTGCAAACCAGAAAACATAATTTTTCATGGCAACAATAAATCATTAGAAGAATTATCTTTTGCACTTGATAAAAAAGTTGGGCTCTTTGCTGTTGACTCATTCTTTGAGATTGCCCGTCTTGCTCAATTAGCAAAAGACAAAAAAGTTAAACCCAATGTTTTAGTTAGAGTAACTGCAGGAATTGAAGCTCATACTCATGAATTTGTGGCAACTGCTCATGAGGATCAAAAGTTTGGTTTTTCACTTGCTGCAGGTGACGCAGATGAAGCTATTAGACGAGTTGTGAAAGATGAGAATCTTCATTTCTTAGGACTTCATTCTCATATTGGTTCACAAATATTTGATAACAAAGGTTTTGAAATTGCAGCTTCAAGGCTTGCTGAATTATCAATTCGAATTATGAAAGAACACAATGTTCAAATTGAAATGTTAAATCTTGGTGGGGGAATGGGAATTGCTTATGTTGAATCGGATCAACCATTAGCAATTGAAAAGATGTCAAGTGAATTAGTTGATATTGTTTACAAATTATTTACCAGTAATGGTTTAGCTATGCCTCAACTTGCTTTTGAACCAGGAAGAGCAATTGTGGGTCCATCGATGATAACTGTTTACACAGTTGGTACAACCAAGAAAATTGAATTAGAAAACGGTGAGAAAAGAACTTATGTAGCAGTAGATGGAGGGATGAGTGACAATATTCGTACCGCACTTTATGGTGCGCAATATAGCGTTACTTTAGCTTCACGTTTATCTAAAGCAGAACCAATGCTTTCTAGAATTGTTGGTAAACATTGCGAATCAGGTGACATTATTGTTAAAGATTGCTATTTACCAAGTGATTTAGTGCCGGGAGATTTAATTGCAGTTGCCGCAACTGGGGCATACAACAGATCAATGTCTTCTCAATACAACTTGGTAGTAAGACCAGGAGTAATTAGTGTTAAAAACAATAAAGTTACTGAAATATTAAGAAAAGAAACTTACGACGACGTATTTGCTACTGACCCAGGCTTGTAAGTCTTTCACCACTTACCACTAAAGCAACACCACTTAAAACAATTCCTCCGCCTACAAATAAAGGCCAACCAACAGGTTCACTTAAAACGATAAGTCCTAATAAAACAGCAATTACTGGATTAACGTATGCATATGTTGAGGCAAGAGACAGTGAAGTGTTATTTAATAACCAAATGTATGCACCGTAGCCCACAATTGAACCAATCAAAACCATATAAACCCAAGCCCATTTAGATGTTAATGACATATTTGACACAACATCAAGACTAAATCTTTCCCCACGAATAAAACTTGCAATAGTCATTACTAATCCACCAAAAAACATTTCGTAAGCCGTTAAAACAAAAGGATCTTTAGGGATGGGAATTCTTTGTGTCATAAATGTTCCAAAAGCCCAAGCAACGTTTCCTAATAAAATCATGAACATCCAGAATTGAACTTTTTCAGGATCAGCACCAGGAGCAGGACCTGTACCACCAGGTAACACAATTATTGCTACTCCAATTAATCCAATAAAAATTCCAATTAAAGTAATTCTTCTAGTTTTTATTCCTGCCATTCTTTGAAAAATAGTTACCCAAATAGGTAAAGCGGCAATGATTAGCGCGGCAATTCCAGAAGGAACATATCTTTCAGCCAGTGTTAAATTTCCAATTCCAAAACCAAGTAAAAGTCCACCTAAAAACATTGATGAAATCAATTCTGATCTTGATATTTTTAAAGCATTCTTACCTTTGATTAAAAGCAGAATTAATGCCAACACAACAAATGCTGCTAAAAATCGTAAACCCATAGAAAGAAGAGGTGGAGCAGTTTTGATAACGAGTGCTATTCCTAAGTAGGTGGAGCCCCAAACCAGATATACGGTAACTAGGGCAAACCAAACTTTTGGTGTTATTTGCTTAGCAACAGTAGCCACAGCACATCTGACCACATCCTTAATGAGAGACTTGGAAGCGACCTACTATTTTATTTAAGGACGATTAACCGTGGCTGATGCTCAAGTTCGTCCTATTCGAATCGCATTAATTGGTGCTGGCACTGTCGGCTCCAAAGTTGCCTCATTGATGTTGGAACAATCCGAAGACTTAGAAGCTAGAAGTGGTGCCCCACTTGTTTTAGTTGGAGTGGGCGTAAAAGATGCCAACAAGCAAAGACCAGGAATCCCAAAAGAGTTAATAACCTCTGATGTTTCATCTTTGCTAGCCAAAGACATAGACATTCTGGTGGAAGTAATGGGCGGTATTGAACCTGCCAGAACTCATATCTTGGATGCGATGAGTCGTGGCATCAGTGTTGTTACAGCAAATAAAGAATTACTTGCTCGCGACGGTGCAACTTTGGCAGCAGCGGCAGAAAAAAATAATGTTGATCTTTATTACGAAGCAAGTGTGGCAGGAGCCATTCCATTGCTTCGTCCATTACGAGAATCATTAGTGGGCGATCGTGTTAAAAAAGTTTTGGGAATCGTGAATGGTACAACAAATTATATTTTGACAAAGATGGATGAAACTGGTGCAAGTTTTGAAGACGCATTAGCTGAAGCGCAAAAATTAGGTTATGCAGAAGCAAATCCAAGTGCAGATATAGATGGTCATGATGCTGCAGCAAAAGCTGCAATTGTGGCTCAACTTGCATTTCACACTCGGGTAACAATTGATGATGTTTATTGTGAAGGAATTTCAAAAGTTTCTGCAAAAGATGTTAAAGCTGCTAAAGAAATGGGTTTTGTAATTAAATTATTGGCAATTGCAGAAAGACTTGATGAAGAATCAATTGTGGTAAGAGTTCATCCCGCCATGATTCCAAGAAGTCATCCTTTGGCAAGTGTGAGAGAAGCATTTAACGCAGTTTTTGTTGAAGCAGAATCAGCAGGTTCCTTAATGTTTTATGGTAGAGGCGCAGGTGGTGCACCAACTGCATCTGCAGTTTTAGGTGATTTAGTTGCTGTTGCTAGAAATAAAATGAGTGGACGTCGTGGTCCGGGTGAAAGTATTTATGCTGATTTGAAAGTGAAGTCAGTTGATAATGCACTAACTAGCTATTACATTTCACTACAAGTTGAAGATAAACCAGGTGTGCTGGCTCAAATTAGTCAAAAAATTGCTGATAACAAAGTTTCTATTCAAACTGTTAGACAAGATGGTTTAGAAAATGATGCCCAACTTGTAATTAGAACCCACATTGCTTTAGAAAAAGATTTAGCAAAAACACTTGAAGCATTGAGGAATTTAGATGCTGTTAAAGAAATTTCTGACTACATGAGAGTTGAAGGCGAACAGTAGTAATGGCTGCAAATAACCAATTGTGGCGTGGAGTAATCCAGGAGTATAGAAGTCGATTGCCCATAAATTCTCAAACTCCTATTGTCACACTAGGAGAAGGCGGAACTCCATTAATTTATGCCTGCAAATTAAGTGAAATGTTAAATAACCAAGTTTATTTAAAAGTTGAAGGAATGAATCCAACTGGATCATTCAAAGATCGTGGGATGACTGTTGCAATTTCAAAAGCTGCTGAAGTTGGGGCAAAAGCAGTAATTTGTGCATCAACTGGAAATACCTCAGCCTCTGCTACTGCTTATGCCGTTAAGGCTGGAATGAAAAGTGCAGTATTAATTCCTGATGGAAAAATTGCTATGGGAAAACTTGCGCAAGCAATTGTGCACGGTGCATCTGTTTTACAGGTGGATGGAAACTTTGATGATTGCTTAGTCTTAGCTCAAGACCTAGCAAATAAATATCCAGTGGCATTAGTTAATTCTGTTAATCCATTTCGTATTGAGGGACAAAAAACTGCTTCATTTGAAGTAGTAGATCAATTAGGTGATGCTCCCGATTTGCATGTTTTGCCAGTTGGAAATGCTGGAAACATAACTGCTTATTGGCAAGGTTATGTTGAATACAAAAATGATTTTGTTTCTTCAAAACTTCCTCAAATGTGGGGCTTTCAAGCCGAAGGTGCAGCACCCATTGTTGATGGCGCGCCAGTATTGAAACCAGAAACAATTGCAACTGCCATAAGAATTGGAAATCCTGCATCATGGAAAACAGCAGTTCTTGCTCGAGATGAATCAATGGGCAGAATCGGCAAAGTTAGTGATGAAGAAATTTTGCAGGCTTATCATCTTCTAGCAGAACATGAAGGAGTTTTTGTAGAACCTTCATCAGCTGCAGGTGTTGCCGGTTTAATTAAAGCTAAAGCAAATAATGAATTACCCCAGGGCAAAGAAATAGTCGTTACAGTTACTGGAAATGGTTTGAAAGATCCACAATGGGCTCTTGAAGGAGCAAAAGATCCTGTGAAAATATCTGTGAGCGCAGATGCTGCAGCTGAAGCTTTGGGGTTGAAATAAATGTCAAAAGTCTCAGGTGCTGTCAGAGTGGTTGTTCCTGCATCCAGTGCCAATCTTGGTTCAGGATTTGATTCAGCAGGCTTAGCCCTAAGCATGTTTGATGAAATAGAAGCTTCCTTTACTGACAAACCAGGTGTGCAAGTAGACGTTGATGGGGAAGGAAGAAATTCTTTACCTCGTGATGAAAATCATTTAATAGCACGTGTGATGTTAAAAACTTTTGCCAATCTTTCTATGCCAGTGCAAGGCCTTTATCTTCGTTGCATCAACAGAATTCCTCATGGTAGAGGGCTTGGATCTTCTGCTGCAGCAATTTCTGCAGCCGTAGTTGCAGCAAGAGCATTAGCTGGAACTCAAGGAACCAGAATGGATGATCAAGGAGCTTTGGAATTAGCCAGTTCTCTAGAAGGCCATCCCGATAATGTGGCAGCTTGTCTTTATGGTGGTTTCACAGTTTCTTGGATTGATGAAAATTCATTAGCAAGGGCAGTAAAGATAAAAGCACATGAATCAATTATTCCTGTGGTAATGATTCCCAGATTTGAAGTTGATACCGAACAAGCAAGAGCTCTATTGCCATCTCATGTTCCTCATCGTGATGCCACATACAACATTTCTCGAAGTGCACTATTAGTTCATGCGATGACAAGTGATCCTGACTATTTGTTTGAAGCAACTTCTGATCGAATTCATCAGGAATATAGAAGGCCTTCTATGCAATCAGCTTCAGCATTAGTCACAAGTTTGCGCATGAAAAATCATGCTGCCTATATTTCTGGTTCTGGTCCAACTGTTTGTGTGTTAACAAATAGTGAAAAAGTTGAAGAAGTAATCTCTTTAGTTCCTGACGAATTTGAAGCCCAACAACTAGCAATTGCCCAATCCGGGGCAAGTGTTCAGTAGGGGTTTTTAAAAACCTCACCCAGTAGGTTTTGCCCCCATACTTGAACCCCAGGCCTTGAACCTGCTATTCTTTTAGTTGTCCGGCCGATATTGGCCAAAGATGGCAAATTCCAAAAGATAAAATTCGCTAACTTTTCAAACCAAATTAAAACAGGTCCGGATCTCTCACACGAAACTAATTAAACGATTACTTGTGTGAAGAAGTATTGAAAGGAAAAATCCTTAAGGTGACTGACACCTCGTCTAAGCTTTTGCCTGAATTAAGGCAAATGGCTGCAGCTCTGGGAATTCCTGACGCAGCAACAATGAGAAAAAGTGAACTTGTCGAAGCAATCGACCAACGCGGAAATGGCGGAAATAAAAGTATGACCACAAATTCTGATATCCCAGAAGATGATGTTATTGAAGAATTTAGAGAAGAAACTGACACTCGCGTAGAACGCGATGACAGAAATGAAGACAGAGGCGAGGATCGCGGTTCTTATAACCGAGAAGATCGTGGCAGCTACAACAGAAACGATCGCGGAAATGATGACCGAGGCGGTTACAGAAGAAATGACCGCAACGATAGAAACGATCGCAATGACAGAAATGGTGATCGCAATAGCCGTTCCAGATTTAGAGAACGCGGTTCCAGAAGAGAACGCGATGATTTTGAAATCAAAGAAGATGATGTATTACTGCCAGTAGCAGGAATCATCGACTTATTAGAAAACTATGCATTCGTAAGAACTTCAGGTTATTTACCTGGTCCAAACGATGTTTATGTTTCTATGGGATTAGTTCGTAAATTTGGTTTAAGAAAAGGTGACGCAGTCACCGGTTCAATTCGTCAACCTAAAGAAGGCGAACAAAGACAAAAATTTAATCCTTTGGTTCGTGTTGAAACCATTAACGGTTTAACTCCAGAAGAGTCTGCCAAGAGATTAGATTTCTCCAAACTAACTCCTCTTTATCCACAAGAGCGTTTAAGACTTGAAACTGAAGGCAATAACTTAACTACACGCGTTATTGATTTAGTTGCACCAATTGGTAAAGGTCAAAGAGGTTTGATTGTTTCACCACCAAAAGCTGGTAAAACTATGGTCTTGCAAGCAATTGCCAATGCCATCACTACCAACAATCCAGAAGTTCATTTAATGGTTGTTTTGGTTGATGAAAGACCAGAAGAAGTAACCGATATGCAACGCTCTGTTAAGGGTGAAGTAATTGCTTCAACTTTCGACAAGCCTGCAGAAGATCACACAACTGTGGCAGAACTTTCAATTGAAAGAGCAAAACGTTTAGTGGAAATGGGTCACGATGTTGTGATCTTGCTTGATTCCATGACACGTCTTGGTCGTGCATATAACTTGTCTGCTCCAACTTCAGGAAGAATTCTTTCCGGTGGTGTTGACTCAGCTGCTTTGTATCCGCCTAAGAAGTTCTTCGGTGCTGCTAGAAATATCGAAAATGGTGGATCTTTAACAATCATTGCCACAGCTTTGGTTGAAACAGGATCTCGAATGGATGAAGTAATTTTCGAAGAATTCAAAGGAACAGGAAACATGGAACTTAAACTCGATCGCAAACTTGCTGATCGAAGAATTTTCCCTGCTGTTGATATTGATTCTTCAGGTACAAGAAAAGAAGAAATTCTTATGTCTCCAGATGAATTAAAGATCATTTGGACACTTCGAAGAGTGCTTCATGCCCTGGACCCACAACAAGCAATCGAGCTACTACTCAACAAGTTGCGTGAGACAAAAACCAACTTTGAGTTCCTCTTACAGGTACAAAAGACCACCCCAACCACTAACGGCGACGACGCTGAATAGAATTGGCTACAAGGAAATAGAAGACGGAGCATTTAAAAGATGAAACCAGAAATTCATCCAGATTACGCAGAGACAACTGTTACCTGCTCATGTGGAAATACATTTCAAACTCGTAGCACTGCACAAAATGGTGTTATGCATGCAGAAATTTGTCAACAATGTCATCCGTTCTATACCGGTAAACAAAAGATTTTGGATACCGCAGGTCGCGTATCAAAGTTCGAAAAGCGTTACGGCAAAAGCGCCAACAAATAGCTAAACTTACGGACGTCGGTTTTAAGACACATTTGTTTGTGTTTTGAAAAACCGGCGTCCGTTTTGTTTTACCTAAACGAAAGTTCTAGAAAAGGGGTGAGGATAGATGTTTGAAGGCGTAGTTGACTTAGCTGCTGAATTAGTTGAGTTAGAACACAAAATGTCTGATCCTAAACTTCATTCAGATCAAAATAAAGCTCGTCAAGTTGGTCGACGTTTTGCTGAATTAAAACCAATCGTTGCTACTTGGCGCGAATATCAAAAACTTGTAGAAGATCATGCTGCTGCTGTTGAGTTATCAATGGATGATTCCAGTTTCAAAGTCGAAGCAGAAAAAGTAGCAGAAGAAGTTCAAGTTTTAGCTGACAAATTACAACTGATGTTAATTCCAAGAGATCCACTTGATGGCAAAGATGTGATTGTGGAAGTTAAATCTGGAGAAGGTGGGGAAGAGTCTGCTTTATTTGCCGGTGACTTAGTTCGCATGTATTTAAGATTTGCTGAAAAGCGTGGTTGGAAAGCAACTTTGATTGACGCAGTTGATTCCGATATGGGTGGATATAAAAACGCATCTATTGCAATCAAAGCTAAAGCAAATCCTGAATTAGGAAATGCTCCTTATGCGTGGATGAAACATGAAGGTGGAGTTCATCGTGTGCAAAGAGTTCCAGTTACAGAATCTCAAGGTCGAGTACACACTTCAGCTGCTGGAGTTTTAGTTTTTCCTGAAGCAGAAGAAATTGATGTTGAAATTAAAAACGAAGAAATTCGCGTAGATGTTTATAGATCATCTGGTCCCGGTGGACAATCCGTT